>Ga0210040_10000853_pt1 | contig 48801 bp, 50 predicted proteins | sample CryGeyCG12114_NA_FD_185462 | JGI IMG/M metagenome (GOLD analysis project Ga0210040, IMG submission 185462) | Groundwater microbial communities from aquifer - Crystal Geyser CG19_WC_8/21/14_NA (SPAdes) (version 2) | ecosystem: Environmental > Aquatic > Deep subsurface > Groundwater | place: USA...
GCGGCGACAGAACTGGTACGTGAGATGCGCACGTGCTCCTCGCCTTCAGTCAGTTCCAGTTCTGCGATACCCGAGTTTTCGACCAGTTCGATCAGGGTTTTCAGTTTGCGTAAATCCATGGTTAGCTCCTTACAGAATGTTGTAATGCGAATTGCAAAGCGAGTTCGTAGCCGGTTGCGCCAAGCCCGCTGATGACGCCGACTGCGAGGTCGGAAAAATAGGATTCTTTGCGAAACGCCTCGCGCGCGAACACGTTGGATAGATGCACTTCGACGAAGGGGATCGCCACGGCTGCCAGCGCATCGCGCAAGGCCACACTGGTGTGGGTGAAGGCGGCGGGGTTGATGATGATGAAGTCGGTGCCGTCATTGCGCGCCTGCTGCACGCGCTCAACCAACGCCGCTTCGGCATTGCTCTGGAAGTGGTCGAGATTGGCCTGGCTTGCCTGGGCTTGTGCGGCCAATTTGGCGTTAATTTCATCCAACGTGACGCAACCATACACATCCGGCTCGCGACTGCCGAGCAGGTTGAGGTTGGGGCCGTGGAGGACGAGGATGTGTTTCATGGCGCGCAGTTTGCCGCAAAATAGGGAACTTTGTCCATCGTTTCGGCGATGTTGTGCATAATCAAGCTCATAGTCCGGCTCGATTGAGCGATGCGCCGAATTCTGCCGCATCCTGATAGCCGATGACGCGCGCATCCGGCAATTCACGCCCGTTGCGATCATAGAACAGGATGGCCGGCGGGCCGAACAACTGGAAGCGCTGGAGCAGTGCCTTGTCATCGGCGTCATTGGCGGTGACGTCGGCTTGCAACAGGACTGCTTTTTTTAATCTCGCCTGGATGGCGGGATCGCTGAACGTGAAGCGTTCCATCTCTTTGCAGGAGATGCACCAGTCGGCATAGAAATCCAGCATCACCACTTTGCCCGGCACCTGTGCGATGCGCGCCTCCAGCGCCGCCAGTCCTTTGATCCGTTCAAACGGCAGCGCCGGTGTGGCAGCCGGTGTCGTGCCGACGATGCTGCCGAGCGGACGCAGAATGTCGCGCGCCCCGGACAGCGCCCCGATCAGATAGGCCACACCGAGCAGCAGGGCAAAAACGCCGACGGCCTTGCCCAGTCTGCGCCCTCCCTTGCTGTTGGGGGGCAGCGGGTCGAGCGCGTGCAGATGAATGGCGCTGAAGATGAGCAGCGATGCCCAGGCGAGCATCTGTGCCGCCAGCGGAATGACCGGCATCACGATCCAGATCGCCAGCGCCAGCATCGTCACCCCGAAGAATTTTTTGACCCCTTCCATCCAGGGGCCGGCCTTTGGCAACAGGGTGCCGGCGGAGGTGCCGATCAGCAGCAGCGGCACCCCCATGCCGAGCGCCAGCACGAATAATGCGGTTCCGCCCAGCACCGCATCGTGGGTCTGGCTGATGTAGAGCAATGCGCCCGCCAAGGGAGCGGCGACACAAGGTCCCATGATGATGGCGGACAGCGCGCCCATGGCGAACACGCCCGACAAATGACCGCCGTGCAGCCTGTTGCTGGTGTCGGAGAGCCTGCTTTGCAGGGCGGCAGGCAACTGCAATTCATACAGCCCGAACATGGACAGCGCCAGCAGCACGAACAGCGCGGCAAAACCGCCCAGCACCCACGGCGTCTGCAGCGCATTGGAGAGCAGGCTGCCGGAATACCCCGCCGCCACGCCGACGATGGCGTAGGTGACCGCCATGCCCAGCACATAAGCCAGCGACAGTAGGAAGGCATGGGCATGGGTAATGTGGCGGCCGCGCCCGACGATGATGCCGGACAGGATGGGGATCATCGGGAACACGCAGGGGGTCAGCGCGAGCAGCAGCCCCGCGCCGAAAAAGAAGGACACGATCAGCCAGAAGTTGCCGTCGCGGAACAGCTGCGCGATCCGCGAGTTCTCATCCTCCGGTGCCGGGGTGATGACGGGCGGTGCGGTGCTGACGACCTGCGTCAGCTCAAGGGTGTAGCGCTTTTCGATCGGCGGATAACACAGGCCCTCGTCGCTGCAGCCCTGATATGTTGCCTGCACCGCCAGCGGCATTTTCACATCGACCGCCTCGAGCGCGAGTTCCCCCTGAAACGAATCATGGAATACTTGCAGCACACCAAAATTGGGATCGTTCTTGGTTTCGCCCGGCGGCAGGGTCACGTGCGCAATCTTTGCCGTGTCATTCGCGATGCTGAAAGTCGTCTTGTCGCGGTACAGATAGTAACCAGGCGTGATGGTGAAGTGCGCCCGCAAGGTGCGCTGGTCGACGACCTCGATCTTCAGGACGAACGCCTGATCCGGCGGCAGGAACTTTGGCTTGTTGCCGAACGAAAGGAGGTCGGCCTGCGCCAGCGGCGCAAAGCAGAACAGGGCAAGCAACAACAAACGACGCATTATCGGGATCCTTTGGTTTTGTTGTCGGGTAGGTCGGGCTTCAGCCCGACAATCTTTCATTCAGAGCAGGATCATTGGTTTCACGCCTCACCCAACTCAGATAATCCGGCAGCCCGGCAGCGACCGGCAGCGCGATGATCTCCGGCAAATCATAGGGATGCAACTCGCGCAGCCTTTGCTCCAGTTGCGGGTAGGCGCTGCGGGTGGTTTTGATCAGCAATGGAATTTCGCCCGTCCGTTCCAGTTTTCCTTGCCAATGATAGAACGAAGTGGCTGCGGCCATAAGGTTCACGCAGGCGGCGACGCGCTCTGTGACTAGCGCCCCGGCGATGCGTTCCCCGCTCGCTCGATCCGGCAGAGTGGTGAAAACCAATAAGACTTCGCTCATCGCGCGCCCGCCCTTGCGCAGCGCAACCCGAGTTGCAACAACTCATCCCACACGTCGCCCTGGCGCAGACCCTTGATCAGGCGGTCGATCTGCGCGGCACGCTGCAGGGCGCGCTCCGCAAAGGCGGGGCTGAAGCGGCGCACGGCGCGCTCCACCAGCGGTTTTTTTGGGCCCCAGACGCGCGCCTCGCGCAGCGCCTGATCCAGATTGCCGCCCCGCTGCAAGGCCCGGGCAGCTTTGGCCAGCAGCCGGATGTCGTCGGACAGCGACCACAGGATCAGCACCGTGGCCGTGCCCTCGGCGCGCAGACCGTCCAGGATGCGGGCAAAACGCGCCGCGTCGCCGCCCAGCATCGCCGCCGAAAGATCGAACACGTCATAGCGCGCCACATCCATTACCGCGCCGCTGACTTGTTCAAAGGTGAGCGCACCGGGCGGGAACAGCAGGGCCAGTTTCTGGATTTCCTGCAGGGCGGCAAGCAGATTGCCTTCCACTCGCTGGGCGAGGAAGGTCAGGGTTTCCTTGTTGGCGCTTTGTTGCTGGCGCTGCAGGCGCTGGGCGATCCAGACCGGCAAGGCGGCCAGCGGGATTTCATCCGCACTGATGACCAGGCCGTGCTGTTCCAGCGCGCTGAACCATTTGCTCTTGTACGCGGCCGGCTCCAGCTTGGGCAGCGAGATCAGGGTGACGGTATCCGGCGGCAGATTTTCGCAATGCGCCTGTAGCGCCTGCGCGCCGTCCACGCCTGGCTTGCCGGAGGGGAGTCGCAGGTCAATCACCTTGCGCGCGGCAAACAGCGACAGACTTTGCGCGCTGTTCTTTAGTTCCGCCCACTTGAAATGCGGTTCGGCGATGAATACTTCGCGTTCGGTATAACCCGCGTCGCGCGCGGCAAGGCGGATCGCATCCGCCGCCTCGAGGGCGAGCAGCATCGCCTCGCCGTGGATCACATACAGCGGCCCCGGACCTTTGGCCAGATGGCGCGGCAGATCTTCGCTGCTGATGCGCATTCCGCTATTCCTTTGGTTTGGCCCGATTCAGGCGGCGCAGGGTCTGCGCCACCGCGTCGGCGCGCATGTCCTTGTACAACTGCGCCTCTTCATTTTCCTTAGCCAACAGTTGCTCGTCGTCGAAGGTCAGCAGGCGCGTCAACTGGATCGAGTCGGCGGGCAGCCAGTCGTTGCGTTGCGCATCGTGGGCGCGCAGCGAGACCCGGTAACGCAACTCATACTCGCGCACCTTGCCGCTACCGGAGAGAGACAGGATGTGTTTGCTGGTTTGTTCGGACAGCACCTCCAGCACCAGCTCGGCTTGCTCCGGCGCGGCGGCCAGCGTGATCTTGTTGCCGAGCAGGGCGCGACGCAGATCGATGACGAAAAGGGTTTCAGCCGGCGCTTGCAGATACAGCGACTTGAAAGCGAACTGCACATCCTGCGGTACGCTGCCGCGCAGGTGGAAACCGCACGCGGCCAGGGTCAAGACGGTTAGAAGCAGCAGCGTGCGGGTCAGATTCATCATCAGATCACCACATTCACCAGCCGTCCCGGCACCACGATCACGCGTTTTGCCGCGCCGCCACCGAGTTGTTTCTGCACTGCTTCGTGCGCCAGAGCGAGCTGTTCGATGGCGGTCTTGTCCGCCTCTTTCGCCACGCGCAGGTTGCCGCGCAACTTGCCGTTGATCTGGATTACTAGCTCGATCTCGTCCTGCACCAGCGCCGCTTCATCCACTTGCGGCCAGGGCGCGGCGAGGATGTCGTCGCCCAATCCCAGTTCCTTCCACAGCGTTTGCGCGATATGCGGGGTGATCGGGGAAAGCAGGCGCAGCAAAATTGAAAACCCTTCGCGCGCAACCTGGCTGCTTGTGCCGTCCAGGCGCTCCAGCGCATTCAGCATTTTCATCCCGGCTGACGCGACGGTGTTGAACTGGTGCCGGTCCATGTCGTAATTCGCCTGTTTCAGCACCGAGTGCAGCTCAAAACGCGCGGCCTGATCTGGCGCCGTTTCAGCTGCGGTGTCCCCGCCCTTGAGTTTCATGCCGAAATTCCACACCCGGCGCAGGAAGCGGAACGATCCTTCCACGCCCGCATCCGACCATTCCAGTTGCTGGTCGGGGGGCGCTGCGAACATCATGAACAAACGTGCAGTGTCGGCGCCGTAGGCATCAATGATCGCCTGCGGATCGACGCCGTTGTTCTTCGATTTTGCCATCTTCTCGGTGCCGCCGATGACGACAGGCAGGCCATCCGCTTTCAGCACCGCGCCGGTCGGGCGGCCTTTGTCATCGACGGCCAGCTCCACGTCGGCGGGATTGATCCATTGCTTCTTGCCGCCCGCCTCGTCGCGATAGAACGTCGGCGCGACCACCATGCCCTGCGTCAAAAGATTTTTAAAAGGCTCGTCCAAGGGGTTAAATGCGCGCAGCGCGGCGCTTGCTCCCTCTCCCTCCGGGGGATAACCAGCGACTTGCACGGCTTTATCGTGTTTAGTCGAATGGCTAGTAGTTCCATCAGGGTTGGGGTGGGGGAATCCTCGTGGCTCACCACCAAACAGCCCCTCGTCGCGCATCAGCTTGTGGAAGAAACGCGCGTACAGCAAATGCAAAATCGCATGTTCGATGCCGCCGATGTATTGATCCACCGGCAACCACTTTTGCGCCGCCGCTTTATCCACCATGCCGGTGGTGCATTGCGGGCTGGTGTAGCGCGCGTAGTACCAGCTTGACTCGACGAAGGTGTCCATCGTGTCCGTCTCGCGGCGCGCCTTGCCGCCGCAAGTGGGGCAGTTACATTCGTAGAACTCCGGCATCTTCGCCAGCGGCGAGCCCGCGCCGTCCGGCACCACGTTCTCCGGCAGCACGACCGGCAGTTGTTCATCAGGCACGGCGACATCGCCGCAGCTCGGGCAATGGATAATGGGAATCGGGCAACCCCAGTAGCGCTGGCGCGAGATACCCCAGTCGCGCAGGCGGAACTGCACTTTCTTCTGGCCCAAGCCCTTGGCGCTCAAGTCGGCGGCGATGGCATCAACGGCTTGGTCAAAATTCAGGCCGTCGTATTTGCCTGAGTTCACACACACGCCACTCTCTTTATCGGCATACCATTCCTGCCAAGCCGCTTCGCTGAATTCATGACCCTTGACGGCGATGGATTGGCGGATCGGCAAATTGTATTTTTTGGCGAAGCCGAAATCCCGTTCGTCATGCGCCGGCACTGCCATCACCGCACCCTCCCCGTAACCCATCAGCACATAGTTGCCGACCCACACCGGTACCTGTTCGCCGGTCAGCGGGTGGGTGACTTTGAGGCCGGTGTCCATGCCCTTCTTTTCCATGGTGGCGATGTCAGCCTCGGCCACACCGCCTTGCTTGCAATCTTCGATGAAGGCAGAGAGTTGGGGATTGCCTTGCGCCGCTTGCGTTGCCAGCGGGTGTTCGGCCGCCACCGCGACGAAGGTCACGCCCATGATGGTGTCGGCGCGGGTGGTATAGACCCAAAGTTTTTCGTTATCGCCGTGCGGAAAGGCAAACTGCACGCCGTAGCTCTTGCCGATCCAGTTGGCCTGCATGGTTTTCACCTGCTCCGGCCAGCCGGAAAGTGTGTCGAGGCCGGACAGCAGTTCGTCGGCATACTGGGTGATGCGGAAGAAATACATCGGGATGTCGCGTTTCTCGACCACGGCGCCGGAACGCCAACCGCGCCCGTCGATCACCTGTTCGTTCGCCAGCACGGTGTTGTCCACCGGGTCCCAGTTCACCACTGCCGTTTTTTTATAGATCACGCCCTTTTTGAACAGGCGGGTGAACAGCCACTGTTCCCAGCGGTAGTAATCCGGTGAGCAGGTCTTCACTTCACGCGACCAGTCCACGCCCAGTCCCAGCGCTTTCAGCTGCTGCTTCATGTAGTCGATGTTGGAATAGGTCCAGGCGGCGGGCGGCACGTGGTTCGCCATCGCCGCGTTTTCGGCCGGCAGGCCGAACGCGTCCCAGCCCATTGGCTGCATGACGTTGTAGCCCTGCATGCGGTGGTAGCGCGCAAGCACGTCGCCGATGGTGTAGTTGCGCACATGGCCCATGTGCAGCTTGCCGGAAGGGTAGGGGAACATCGACAGGCAATAGTATTTGGGCTTGTCGCTGTTTTCTTTGGCGACGAATGCCTGAGTGGATTCCCACTGTTGCTGGGCGGCGGCTTCGATGTTTTTTGGGGAATAGTTGGATTGCATGGCACTTCATTAAATTAAATTGTCGGGCGAATTGCGTTGTTGCGCGGTGCTCACAATCCTCATGCGCAACTTCGTACATTCCGGTTGCTGCGCTCCGTGCGCCTGGCACTTCATCCCGACAACTTAATTTAATGAAGTGCCTAAAACGCTGCGAAATTTGCGGGTTCGGCATTATAGCGGCAACATGTGCCCCTCGCGCATTTACGAAGGTATGGATATGAACAGGAAACTAGGTTTGCTCTTGATGTTGCTTACCCTGCCAGTACACGCTGAACCAGAAGCGCTCGTGCAGGCCGTGCAGATGCCAGCTTGGCTACAACGGGGTGACAGCATGCGTCCGCTACGTGTGGGCGCCGAGTTGCAGAATGGCGACCGCCTGATCACGGGGGTGAATGCGCGTATCTATGTGCAGACAGCGGATGGCAGTACAGTGAAGCTGGGAGAAAGGGCTTCGCTTGCCATTGGAGCGCTATCGCCAAAACAACCCGACTCGCCAGTTTTTCGCGCCGTATTAGATGTCTTAAAGGGGGCTTTTCGCTTTACCACCAGCACGTTGAATAAACTCCGTCAGCGCAATGTCACGATCAATGTCGCGGGCGCTACGGTGGGAATACGTGGTACGGATGTGTGGGGGAAAGACGGTGCTGAGTTGGGTGTAGTGTGCTTGATCGAGGGCAAGATCAACGTGACGGGGGTGGATAACAACGAGTTTGTCATGGATCAGCCACTGTCGTTCTACAAGATGCCCAAGGGACAGGCGCCACTTCCTGTCGGACTAGTCGATGCAGAGCAATTGGCTAAGTGGGCAGCCGAGACCGAGATCGCGCAACCCGCTTCAAAGGTGGGAGGAAAGTGGAAGCTCGTCTTGCTTACCGCTCCCGAACAAGCCAGTGCTTTGGCGGCCTATGATCAATGGCAGGCAGCGGGGTACGACGCCCGCCTTCATCCTGTGGCTCACGAAGGTGGTTGGTCTTATGAATTACGCATCGTGCAACTGGCGAGTCGTGCCGAAGCGGAACAATTGGCGGCGCAACTCAAAGGCCGGCTAGGCGCAGAAAATCCGAGCGTCTCGCGTTAGGCGGCTAAACTGGGTTAGAATCACAACCCAAAATTTTAATAATCATTATCAATAATCGTTCAGGAGAGATCGTTATGTCCGCCAAGCATCCCGTCATTGCAGTAACCGGCTCGTCCGGCGCCGGAACCACCACCGTCAAGCGTGCCTTTGAAAACATCTTCCGCCGCGAAACCATCAAGGCTGCGGTGGTCGAGGGCGACAGTCTGCACAGTCTGGATCGCATGGCATTCCGTGCCGCCGCCGCCGAAGCGGCCAAAGCGGGCAACAACACCTTCAGTCACTTCGGGCCGGAAGCCAACCACTTCGACAAGATCGAGGGCATGTTCAAGCAATACGGCGACACCGGCATGTGCCAGCGCCGCTACTACGTGCATAGCGATGAAGAAGCCGTTGCGCACAACAAACATTTCGGTCTGACCGACCTCAAGCCCGGCGTGTTCACTCCGTGGGAAGACATCGAGTCCGGTTCCGACCTGCTGTTCTACGAAGGACTGCACGGCCTGGCCAAAGATGAAGCCAAGGGAATCGATGCGCGCCGCTATGTTGATTTGGCCATCGGCGTGGTGCCGGTAGTCAACCTGGAATGGATCCAGAAGATTTTCCGCGACAAGGAAGAGCGCGGCTATTCCGCCGAAGCGACGGTCGATACCATCATGCGCCGCATGCCGGACTACATCAAATACATCACCCCGCAATTTACCCACACCGACATCAACTTCCAGCGTGTGGCGACCGTGGATACATCTAACCCGTTTATCGCGCGCGACATCCCGACGCCGGACGAGAGTTTCGTGGTGATCCGCTTCCGCAATCCGAAGGGTGTGGATTTCCCCTACTACCTGCAGATGATCCCCAACGCCTTCATGTCGCGCGCCAACACCATGGTCGTTCCCGGCAGCAAGATGAGCCACGCGCTGGAGATCATCCTGTCGCCGATCATGCACGACATGATTCACGGCAAGAAGATGTAGGCAACTCGCACTGCGCAACACGGGGAATCAGGCATTGCTTGGTTCCCCGTTTCTTTTGGAACAACGATGACCCTGCTGCAAGGCCTTAATCCCGAACAACGCGCCGCCGTCGAGCTGCCCGCCCAGTCCGCGCTGATTCTCGCCGGGGCGGGCAGCGGCAAGACGCGCGTGCTGACCACGCGTATCGCGTATCTGATCAGCACCGGACAGGTGTCGCCGCAGAGTGTGCTGGCGGTGACCTTTACCAACAAGGCGGCAAAAGAAATGGTCACGCGCCTGTCGGCGATGTTGCCCCCTTCGACGACGCTCAGGACAGGGATCAACACGCGCGGCATGTGGATAGGCACCTTCCATGGCCTGTGCAACCGCATGCTGCGCGCGCATTTCCGCGAAGCAAACCTGCCGCAGACCTTTCAGATCCTCGATTCGGGCGACCAGCTTTCCGCCATCAAGCGCCTGATGAAGGCGATGAACGTGGACGACGAGAAATATCCGCCGCGCGAGATGCAGAACTTCATCAGTCATAGCAAGGAGCAGGGACTGCGCGCATCCGAGGTCGAGGCTTACGATCCCCACACCCGGCGCAAGGTCGAGGTGTTCGCCGAATACGACGCGCAATGCCAGCGCGAAGGCGTGGTGGATTTTTCCGAACTGCTGTTGCGCTGTTACGAGTTGCTGGCGCGCAACCAGCCGTTGCGCGAGCATTATCAGGAGCGCTTTAGGCATATTCTGGTGGACGAATTCCAGGACACCAATCCGCTGCAGTACCGCTGGCTGAAATTGCTGGCGGGTTCTCCCTCATCCCAACCCTCCCCCGGTGGGGAAAGGAGCGAACGTGAAAGGCAATCTTCGACTTCCGCTCTCTTTGCCGTCGGCGATGACGACCAATCCATTTATGCGTTTCGCGGTGCCGACGTGGGCAACATGCAGGAATTGCTGCGCGATTTCCACGTCGAGAACGTGATCAAGCTGGAGCAGAACTACCGCTCGCATGGCAACATCCTCGATGCGGCCAATGCGCTGATCGCCAACAACAAGAATCGACTGGGCAAGAATCTGTGGACGGCGGAAAGCGGAGGCGAGCAACTGCGCGTGTACGAGGCCGGTACGGATGTGGACGAGGCGGGTTTTATCGTGGAGGAGATCCGGGAGCTCAAACGCGAAGACGTGAATCTGTCCGAGATGGCGTTGTTGTACCGTTCCAACGCACAGTCGCGCGTGCTGGAGCATGCGCTGGTGTCGGCGGGCTTGTCCTATCGCGTGTATGGCGGACTGCGCTTCTTTGAACGGCAGGAGATCAAGCATGCACTGGCTTATCTGCGCCTGATGGAGAACACGGACGACGACAACGCACTGTTGCGCGTCATTAACTTTCCCACGCGCGGCATCGGCGCGCGCAGCATCGAACAGTTGCAGGAAGCGGCGAAACAATACAACACCACGCTGTGGGATGCGGCGGCGCGGGCGGGCGGCAAGGTGACCGCTTTCATCGGGCTGATTGAAGCGCTACGCAGCGCAACCAAAGAATTGCCGCTGCCAGAAATCATCGGGCATGTGCTGGAGCACAGCGGCCTGGCGGTGCATTTCGAGCATGAAAAAACAATCGCCTCGAAGCGGCGTGAAGCCGAAGAGCGACTGGAAAATTTGAACGAGCTGATCAATGCAGCCACCTTGTTTGTGCACGAGAACGAGGACGACAGCCTCACCGCGTTCCTCTCGCACGCCACACTGGAATCGGGTGAGCACCAGGCGGGTGACAGTGAGGATGCGCTGCACCTGATGACGGTGCATGCGGCGAAGGGGCTGGAGTTTCACACCGTGTTTATCACCGGGCTGGAAGAGGGCCTGTTCCCGCACCAGAACAGCATCGACAACGGCGACCTCGACGAGGAGCGGCGCCTGATGTACGTGGCGATCACCCGCGCGCGCCGCCGTTTGTATCTCACCTTCGCGCAGAGCCGCATGTTGCACGGGCAGACGCATTACGGCTTGGCATCGAGCTTCCTGAAAGAATTGCCCGAGGGATTGCTGCACTGGATCACGCCCCGCTTCAGCGCGCGCAAAACCTTCCAGACCGGCAGCTACGAAACCAATACTTACGTCAAGGCATTCAACGCCGCCCCGATGGAGAAAGCACCGCCCGCGCCAAGTTCGCTGTGGCGCATCGGCCAAGGCGTATTCCACCAGAAGTTCGGCGAGGGGGTGGTGACGGATACCGAGGGCAGCGGCAGCGAGGGCCGGGTGCAGGTCAACTTCAAGCGCGCCGGCAGCAAGTGGCTGGCGCTGGAATACGCCAAGCTTGCTGCGCTTTGATGCTTTGTCCGGCGGGTTTGGAGGCCAAGCCCTTTATTTTCTCAATCACCACAGGAGCGTTCCATGAGCCAATCCTATAAAGAACTGATCCGGCAACTCAATCCACCCTTGAGCACCTTGCGCAAGGAGGCGGCGGAGACCATGAGCGGCTTCGATTCGATGTCCAAGGCGGCGATGAGCGCGGGCGTGCTCTCCGCGCTGGACAAGGAGCTGATCGCTGCCGCGATTGCAGTCTCGACGCGCTGCGAAGGCTGCATCGCATATCACGTGCGGACTCTGGTGCGGTTGGGTGCCACGCGCGAACAGATCAACGAGATGTTGTCGGTTGCGGTGTATATGGGTGGCGGCCCGTCGCTGATGTATGCGGGGGAAGTGTTGCGTGCCTACGACGAGTTCAAGCAGGCGTGATCAGCCTGCGGCGGGCGGCGGATATTTCGCCGCCAGCTTGTCCGGCACTTCGCCTTTGGCCGCTTGAGACGCTGCACTGAATTCCATCACCGCAGTCACCATCACCATGACCAGCGTCGGCAACAGCGCGATACGGGTGAGCGCGGTCCAGATGATGTGTCCCATGTGCGGGTCGTTCGAGGTCAGGCTCAATAGCCAGGCCAGCAGGATCAGCACAGCGGAAACCGCATAGGCGAGCAGCAGCAGACGTCCGCGCGCCCAGGACAGGCGCCAGTGCATGGCGACAAACCAGTCGGTCGCGCGGCGGCCGCGCCACCAGATCCAGGCCAGTAGCGCGCCGGAACAGACCAGCGGAATGAGCAGGCCGATCATGCCGATCTTGAGGCCGATCACGGCGGGCGTCATGAACAGGTCGAAGATGAACAGACCGATGATGAACAGGTTGTGCGGCGCCTGCGCCAGTTGTCTTGCGAGCGGTTCGGGGTTGTATTGCATGGCCTAACTTTCTTGGGTTGCGGAAATTTTCGGCTCATCCAGCCACGGAAAGATGTTGCGGTAGCTGACATAGAGCGAGGCGAGGCCGAGCGGCAACAACACAAGCATGCCAAGGCCAAAGGGCAGAATACCGAGCAGCATGGCAAGGACTTGCATGATGAGGCTGTACACCGTGTACGGGAGGATGTTGCGCAGCGTGCCGAGGAAACTGGCCTGCAACGCCAGCCACGGGGGAATGCCGCTGAAGAACACCAGAATCGGCGCGTATTGCCAGGCCGCAATCAGCACCAGCATCAGCGAGAAGCCAAGCAGGATGGCGAGCGATACCTGGCTGTCGGCGCCGGCCAGCGCATCCATCAGCACCTGCACATCCTGTGCGCCGTGCACCTGCTCCATCAGGGCGGAGAAGCTATCGCCGCCGACGAATACCATCAGGGCGGAGATGAAAAACATACCCAGCATCAGGAAGGCGCCCAGCGCGACCAGATTGCGCGTGTGCTGTTTAAATCCGGCGAGCAGCAGCGACAAATCGGCGCTTTCGTTTTGTTCCAGCGCGCGACACAGGCGCATATAGCCGGCCAGCATGACGGGCAGCAGGGCGACCGCAATGAGCGGGCCAAACAGCGGCAACGTCAGCGCGATCAGCACCACCAGCATGCTGCCCAGCGCGCCGCCGATGCCGAACATCGGGTTGCGTTGCAACAGTTGTATGCTGTGGCTGATCCAGAGCCAGCCGCGCGCGGCATTTAGTTTGCGAATTTCCATGATGTTCTCTTATAGCCAGACCAGGATTTTGTTTGTGATGTGATGCTTCAGAATGCGCTCGAAATGAGCCGGGTCGTGCGCGTTGACCAGTTCACCGTCGCGCGGCAGGTGCAGATCGTACAGGCGCGACAGCCAGAAGCGCAGCGCCGCCAGGCGCAGCATCATTGGCCAGGCGGCGGCTTCCGCCGCCGAGAACGGGCGCACCGCGTCGTAGGCTCGCAACAGGGCGCGGGTGCGCGTGGCATCCGGTGTGCTGTTTGCGCCCGCGCACCAGTCGTTGACGGTGATCGCCACGTCGTAGAGCAACGCGTCATTGCAGGCGAAATAAAAGTCGATCAGCCCGCCGATGCGCTCACCGTCCATCAGCACGTTGTCGCGGAACAGGTCGGCGTGGATCACGCCTTGCACCAAGTCGCCGGAGTCGTTGTGCGCGTGCAGGGCGATCTCCTCGCGCAGCAGGGCGGCATTCTCCGCCGGCAGGAAGAGGGTAACCTCGGCGGCGGCCTGCGCGCGCCAGACAGGCCCGCGCGGGTTTGCCATCCGTTCGCCGAAGCTTTGTCCGGCAAGGTGCAGTTGTGCCAGCATCGCGCCGACCGAGGCGCAATTCGCCACGGTCGGTTGCAGAGTCGATTTGCCGTGCAGCCGGCTGACGATGCAGGCCGGCTTGCCGTTCAGATCGCCCAGAAACCGGTTGTGCCGATCGGCCATCGGCGCCGGGCAAGGGATGCCGTGGCGCGCCAGATGCGCCATCAGATTCAGATAGAACGGCAGCTCATCCGCAGTCAGCTTCTCGAACAGGGTGAGGACGAAGCGGCCATTGCTGGTGGTGACAAAATAATTGGTGTTCTCGATTCCCGCCGGGATGCCCTGCAAGGCTTGCAGTGTGCCGAGCGAATAATGGGACAACCAGGCCGTGATCTCGGCATCGGTAACGCGGGTAAAAACAGCCATGGTGCGTGCCGCTTAGAAGCTGAACAGGGTCCAGCGCGGCACACGCAGGCCGGAATCCAGGCCTTCATGGCGCGAGAACTTGCCGTCACCCCGATCATCCACCAGATAGTAGGGAAGCCCGTGTTTCGGCGTGATCTTGATCATGTAGAGCTTGCCGTTGGCGCGATACTCTTCCACCATCTGTCCGCCCTCGCGGGTGATGGTCACTTCGGGCTGGGCGGTGGCGTCGCCGCTGACGTCGGGCGGAATCGGCGGCTGGTCGGCAGCCCGGACGGCGAGCGGAGTGAGCAGGCAGGCGAGCAACAGGATAGATTGGCGCATGGGGGTTTCCCGGGTTAGAGGTTGAGTTGCATTTCGCGTTCCGCTGCCGAAGGCTCGAAGCCGCGCGTTTCGTAATATTTGAAAATGGCGGCCACGACCTGTTCCGGCTCGTCGATGAGATGGATCAGGTCGAGGTCCTCCGCATGAATCATCCCTTCCCGCAACAGGGAAGTCTTAAACCACTCCAGCATGCCGCCCCAGAAACCGCTGCCGACCAGAATGATCGGGATGCGCCGCGTCTTGCCGGTCTGCACCAGGGTCAGCGCTTCCATCAGCTCGTCCAGGGTGCCGAAACCGCCCGGCATCACCACATAAGCGCTGGCAAATTTGACGAACATCACCTTGCGCGTGAAGAAGTGGTGAAAGGTCTGGCTGATGTTCTGGTACGGGTTATTGTGCTGCTCGTGCGGCAACTGGATGTTGAGGCCGACGCTGGGCGACTTGCCGTAAAACGCGCCCTTGTTGGCGGCTTCCATGATGCCGGGACCGCCGCCGGAGATCACCGAGAAGCCGGCGTCCGACAGCAGGCGCGAGATTTCTTCCGCCAGCTTGTAATACGCGTGATCGTGCTCGGTGCGCGCGCTGCCGAACAGGCTCACCGCCGGGTGGATATTGTTCAGGCGTTCGGTCGCGGAGACGAATTCTGACATAATGCCGAACACCCGCCAGGACTCTTTCGACTGCATCATCTCGGGCGATTGTTCCGGCGGTAATTTCACATCGTTGTTCATTGCGGATTCCTAAATTGAAAACCCTGTTGTTGGTGGACGGTTCGTCCTATCTTTACCGCGCCTTCCACGCCATGCCCGACCTGCGTAGCCCGCAGGGCGAGCCGACCGGCGCGATCCACGGCGTGCTCAACATGTTGCGCAAACTGCGCGCCGACTTTCCGGCGGATTATAGCGCCTGCGTGTTCGATGCGAAGGGCAAGACGTTTCGCGACGACTGGTATCCCGAATACAAGGCGCATCGCCCGCCGATGCCGGACGACCTGCGCCTGCAGATCGAACCGCTGCACGAAGCGGTCGCGGCAGCCGGCTGGAACATCCTGATGGTGGACGGTGTGGAAGCCGACGACGTGATCGGCACCCTGGCGCAACAAGCCGCGAAGGCCGGCGCGCGCTGCATCATTTCCACCGGTGACAAGGACCTGACGCAACTGGTCAATTCACAGGTCACGCTGGTCAACACCATGAGCAACGAAGTGCTGGACGAGGCGGGAGTGACCGCCAAGTTCGGCGTGCCGCCCGAGCGCATCGTGGATTATCTGGCGCTGGTGGGCGATACGGTGGACAACGTGCCCGGCGTGCCGAAGTGCGGCCCCAAAACGGCGGCAAAATGGCTGGCCGAATACGGCACGCTGGATAACCTCACCGCGCATGCGGACGAAGTAAAAGGCGCGGTCGGCGACAATCTGCGCGCCGCGCTGGACTGGCTGCCGCAGGGCCGCCGCCTGGTCACGGTGAAGTGCGATGTGCCGTTGCCCCAGCGCCATGACGAACTGGTCGCGCCGCCGGCAGACACGGAAAAATTACGCGCGCTGTACCAGCATTTCGGTTTCAGGACGCTGCTGCGCGATCTGGACGGCGATGTGCCGGAAAAGCAAACGCGCAACGCCGCGCCGCGTCGTTTCGAAGCCGCGCCTGCCGCTGCGGCGGTGACGACAAGCAACGACACGTCCAATTACACGTGCATCCTCACCGCCGCCCAACTCGACGCCTGGCTGGAAAAACTGATGGCCGCGCCGCTGGCGAGTCTCGACACCGAAACCACCGGACTCGATCCGATGACGGCGCAACTGGTCGGCCTCTCGTTCTCTTTCATCCCGCACGAGGCCGCCTATTTGCCTTTGGCGCACCATTACCCGGGCGCGCCGGACCAGCTCGGGCGCGAACAGGCGCTGCAAAAACTCAAACTCTGGCTGGAAAGTGCTGACCATAAAAAACTGGGGCAGAACCTGAAATATGACCAGCACATTTTCGCCAACCACGGCATCGCGCTGCGCGGTATTGCCGAAGACACCTTGCTGCAATCCTACGTGATCGAATCGCACAAACCGCACGATCTGGGCAATCTGGCCTTGCGCCATCTCGGTCTGAGCACCATCAGTTACACCGACGTGGCGGGCAAGGGCGCCAAGCAGATCGGCTTCGACCAGGTCGATCTCGACACCGCCACGCGCTACGCGGCGGAGGACGCTGACATCACGTTGCAACTGCATCAAACCCTGGTGCCGCAGTTGCAGGGTCGTCTGGACGAGGTCTATCGCAAGATCGAATTACCGGTGCGTGAAGTGCTGTTCAAAATGGAACGCAACGGCGTGCTGATCGACAGCACCAAACTGGCGAGGCAAAGCCACGAGCTGGGCGAGAAGATCATGGCCATCGAAGCGCAAGCGTTCGGGCTGGCCGGACAACCGTTCAACCTCGCCTCGCCCAAACAACTACAGGAAATCCTGTTCGACAAGCTAGGCATCCCGTCGAAGAAGAAGACCGCGGCCGGCGCGCGTTCCACCGACGAAGAGGTGCTGCAGGAACTCGCGCTCGATTACCCGCTGCCCAAGTTGTTGCTCGAACACCGCGGCATGGCGAAGCTCAAATCCACCTATACCGACAAGTTGCCGCAGATGGTGAATCGCCACACCGGCCGCGTGCACACCAGTTATTCGCAGGCCGTGGCCGTGACGGGACGTTTGGCGTCGAGCGACCCCAATCTGCAAAACATCCCGGTGCGCACGCCGGAGGGGCGGCGCATCCGCGAAGCCTTCATCGCACCCGAAGGTTCGCGCATCGTCTCCGCCGACTACTCGCAGATCGAGCTGCGCATCATGGCTCACTTGTCCGGTGACGAAGGGTTGTTGCAGGCGTTCGCGCGCGGCGATGACATCCACCGTGCCACCGCCGCCGAAGTGTTTGGCGTCGCACCCGATGCGGTGAGCAGCGAACAGCGCCGCTACGCCAAGGTCATCAACTTCGGCCTCATCTACGGCATGTCCGCCTTCGGTTTGGCCGGCCAGCTCGACATCGAGCGCGCGGCGGCGCAACAGTACATCGACCTCTATTTCGCGCGTTACCCCGGCGTGAAACGCTACATGGACAGCACACGCGAACAGGCCAAGGCGCAGGGCTTTGTCGAAACCTGGTTCGGGCGCAGGCTGTGGTTGCCGGAGATCAACGGCGCTAACGGCATGAGAAGACAGGCCGCCGAGCGCGCCGCCATCAATGCGCCGATGCAGGGCACCTCCGCCGACCTGATCAAGCTGGCGATGATCGCGGTGCAGGCATGGCTGGAAAGCGAACGGCTACAGAGCAAACTCATCATGCAGGTGCACGACGAACTGGTGCTGGAAGTACCGCAATCAGAGCTGGCACAAGTGAAACAGAAACTGCGTGAACTGATGTGCGGTGTTGCCGAATTGAAAGTGCCGCTGGAAGTGGGGCTGGGCGAGGGTTTAAACTGGGACGAAGCGCACTGAAATGCGCGCCGTCCTGAGCATGGTCGGCGCGGCTATTTTTCGCGTTTTGGAAAAAAACGGTTCAGGGTGCGCAAATGCCATGGCACGACAGGCTCTGCCCCGCTTTCGATATGCCGCCGCACAAAGTTTGCGTAATCGATATCTTCTCCCCGAATGTGCTTGACCATCCACAGTTTGACGAATGCCAACGCCTTGTAGGTAACATGCTCGCCCGCCTGGGCGCGCTGGTAAAAGGCGGTGCATTCCCGGACGAAGCTCTCGTGCTGGCGCTTGTGCGGTTTGTAAAAGGGGAATCCGGATTGGCACAGCAATTCCTCCTCGTGCATGCAGTGCGCCATCTTTTTTTCGGTCAGCGCCTGCAAGGTCTGTCCGGCCAGGGTCAGCTCGCCCCGCTCGATATTGTCCTGCAAGATATTGATTAGCTCGATGAGTTCGTGATGCTGCTCGTCGATCGAAGGGATGCCGGTCGTAAGTTTGTCGGACCAGATAATTTTGGGCATAAGGCGCTTTTAGAAAAAGTTGAAGCGGGGGCGCGATTCAGCCGAAGAACTTCTTCAGCATGCCGCCCAGCCAGCCGCCGGTCGTTTCCGGCTTCTTTAGCTCTACACCAAGCGATTTGACCACGCATTCCACATAGTCGGCATCATCCCCCTTGATGTGGTTGACCAGCCAGATCTTCAGCATGGCCAGCACTTCCGGCGCCACGTTTTCCCCGTTTGACGCACGCTGCTGGAACTCGGCCACGCGTTTGGTAAATATCTCGTGCACGCGTTTGTGCGCCTTGAAAAACGGATAGTTCGCCTTTTCCTGTAATTCTTCTTCAAAACTGAAATGCGACAGGGTGTAATTGACCAATTCGCCCAGCACATGGTTGGTAATGCCCATGTCTCCCGTCTCGTGCGCGCTGTCCAGTTCATTGATCAGATCGACGATGCGCCGATGTTGTGTGTCGATGACCGCGATCCCTGTGTCCAAGTCATTGGACCAGTGCAGGTATGCCATAATCTCCTCCAGAGAGAGTTTGAAACATCGTTATATTTTTAACAGCAGGCGCATTCTTTCCCACCCTGCCTGCGGAGTCAACCTGTATGAGCCCAATTCATTTTCCGGCGCGCCACCGATGAGAGCAGACATGTTCGTGCCGCGCCGCGCCTTGCTGCGGCGCTACCTGCTGGCGTGTTATGTGCTGATGATCATCTATGCCAGTCTGTCGCCCTTCGCGGATTGGCAAGCGCCAACTATCAGCTTTTGGCAGGTGCTGGCCGCGCCGTTGCACCAGGCTTACACCGCGTTCGACGCGCTGACCAACTGGCTGGCTTACTTGCCGCTCGGACTGTTGCTGGCGCTGACCCTGATGTTGCGTTACAGGGTGGGGCACAGTTTGGCGCTGGCCACGCTGGCGGCGTTTTTGCTGTCGGCGTCGATGGAGTTCATGCAGGGATATCTGCCGTCACGCGCCAGCGCCAATATTGATCTGTTGACCAACACCACCGGAGCTTTTTGCGGTGCGCTAGTGGCGGTGAGTATCGCGCCGCAAGGCGGATTTGCGCGGATTACCCAATGGCGCATTGACCTGATGCAGCGAGGGGCAGGGGTGGATTTTGGTCTGGCGCTGGTCCTGCTGTGGATGTTCGCCCAGATCAATCCGTCTTTGCCGATGCTGGGCAACGTCTTCCTCGCCGCATCGCCCGCCAGCCTGCCGCAAACCGCTTTCAGTCTGTGGGGGGGCGTGGCCGTGGCTGCCAACTTATGGTTGATCGGCCTGTTGTTGCTCACGCTGTTTCGCAACCGGCAACATGCGGTTGCCACCCTGCTGCTGATTCTGTGCGCGGTCGCTCTGGGTAAATTCATCATGGCGGCGGTGCTGTTAAGATCGTGGGCACTGATGTTGTGGCTAAATGGCGAAGCCATGCTCGGCCTGTTAGCCGGGCTGGGATTGCTGGGAGTGAGCGCCTGCTTGCGCGGCAAGGTATTACTCGCCGTCATGTTGCTGGCGGCGCTTGCGTATATGCTTTTGGCGTTCGCGCTGATGGACAGCACCGCCCCGGTCGGCGCGATGCGGCTTTATCATTGGCACTACGGCCACTTGCGGAACTTCAACCACATGGTGCAAATCGTGTCGGCGCTGTTTCCGTTGCTGCTGTGGCTGTATGCGGGTCTGTCGTACCGGAGAATCATCAATCAGGACAGGAGCTACCGATGAAAAATTATTACGCCAAACACGTGTTCTTTTGCACCAACCAGCGCGAGGACGGAAGCGCCTGCTGCGGCAATCATGACGCGCAAAAGGCGCGCGACTATGTCAAAAACAAGGTCAAGGCGCTGGGTCTGTCCAGCCGGCAGAACCGTATTCGCATCAATTCGGCGGGCTGCATGGATCGTTGCGACGATGGCCCGGTGATCGTGGTCTATCCCGAAGGTGTCTGGTATACCTACGTGGACGAGAAAGACCTCGACGAGATCATCGAATCCCATCTGAAAAACGGGAAAGTCGTGGAAAGATTGAAAATCTGATGCCGGCTAAACTGCAGCAATTTTCCCTGGCCGGCCCGGCCGGCAATCTGGAAGGTATCGCGCATGTGCCGAAAGCGCCGCCGCGCGCCCTCGCATTGGTCGCACATCCGTTGCCTATCCTGGGCGGCACGATGGAGAACAAAGTCGCGGTCACCCTGGCCAGGACATTCGCCGAAATCGGCTGCGTCGCGCTGCGTTTCAATTTTCGCGGTGTCGGTGCCAGCGAGGGAAAATACAACGACGGCGATGGAGAAGCCGCAGACCTGATTGCCGTTGCGCGCTATGCGCAGGAACAGTTTGGCGACGAACTGCCACTGCTGCTTTCCGGGTTTTCTTTTGGCGGCTACGTGGCGGCGCGCGCCGCACAACACCTTGCGCCGCAACATCTGGTGCTCGCCGCCCCGGCAGTCGGCCGGTTTGCGATGCCTGACGTGTCGCCGGACGCGCTGGTCATCCACGGCGAACAGGACGAAGTCGTGCCGCTGGCCGACGCCTTCGACTGGGCGCGCCCGCAGCACCTGCCGATCGTGGTGCTGCCCGCCTGCGGTCATTTTTTTCACGGCCGCCTGACCCAATTGCGCGACATCGTAAAGCGGCATTTCAGCGGGGTCGGGTTGTGAAACAAAAAAACAATCCGGCCGCAGAGAACACAGAGCCCACAGAGAAAAACCATGCACAGACCTTTCTGTGTCCTCTGTGTTCTCTGTGGCAAGAAGGGTTTAAACAATGAATGCAGTCATCAGAGCTTGCGGATTGCAAAAATCCTACGCCGGGCAGCGCGTGGTGGATGGCCTCGACCTGTCCATTTATAAGGGCGAATGCTTCGGCCTGCTCGGCCCGAACGGCGCGGGCAAGACGACCACTTTGCGCATGTTGTTGGGTCTGATCGCGCCGGATGCGGGCACCGCAACCCTGCTCGATCTGCCGGTGCCGCAGGCGGCGCGCGAGGCGCGCATCCGCGTCGGCGTGGTGCCGCAGATGGACAATCTCGACCCTGATTTCAGCGTGGCAGAAAATCTGCTGGTGTACGGGCGCTATTTCGGCATGCAGGATAGCGAGATCGAAGCGCGCATCCCCTCGTTGCTCGAATTCGCCAGCCTCAGCCACAAGCGCGATGCCAAAGTGCCGACGCTGTCCGGCGGCATGAAACGGCGCCTGACGCTGGCGCGCGCGCTGGTGAACGATCCCGACGTGATCTTCCTCGACGAGCCGACCACCGGTCTCGATCCGCAGGCGCGCCACCTGATCTGGCAGCGTCTGCACGAATTGACGCGGCAAGGCAAAACGCTGCTGCTCACCACCCATTTCATGGACGAGGCCGAGCGGCTGTGCCATCGCCTTGCGGTGCTGGACAACGGGCGGCTGATTGCCGAAGGCAGTCCCCGCGCACTGATCGAAACCCACATCGAGCCGCAAGTGGTGGAAGTATATGGCGAGCATGCCGAAGCGTGGGCGCACGAGCATGCAGCGGGTTATGCGCAACGCTTTGAGGTGAGCGGTGAATCGGCTTTCTGTTACGTGCAGGACGCGCAGCCGCTGGTTGCGCATCTGCAAACACAAAGCGCGTTACGCTATCTGCACCGCCCGGCGAATCTGGAAGACGTGTTCCTCAAACTGACCGGCAGGGAGATGCGCGAATGAACCACTTTGCATTGCCGCGAATCAGTCTGCGCTTCATCCCGATCTGGCGCCGCCACTGGCTGGTCTGGCGCAAGGTCGCCGCACCGTCCATCCTCGGCCATCTGGCCGATCCGGTGATCTACATGCTGGGTCTGGGTTACGGACTCGGCAGCCTGCTGCCGCAAATCGGAGGCATGCCCTACATCACTTTTCTGGCCGCCGGCACGCTGTGTTATTCGGCGATGAACAGTGCCAGCTTTGAGGCGCTGTACTCCGGTTTCTCGCGCATGCACGAGCAGCGCACCTGGGAGGCGATCCTCAACACGCCGGTCACCCTGGACGACGTGGTGCTGGCGGAAATTTTGTGGGCGGCGACCAAGAGTTTGATGTCCGGTGCAGCGGTGCTGGCGGTGATTTGGCTGCTCGGCCTGTCGCATGCGCCGCTGTCGCTGTGGATGATTCCGCTGTCCTTGCTGATCGGCCTCACCTTTGCTTCGGTCGGCCTCATCATCACCGCGCTGGCGCCCGCCTATGACTTTTTCATGTACTACTTCACCCTGGTCATCACCCCGATGATGCTACTATGCGGCGTTTTTTTTCCGGTCACCCAGTTGCCGCAAGGTATGCAGGTGGTTGCCGGCATGTTGCCGCTGACGCATGCAGTCGATCTGGCGCGCCCCTTGATGAGCGGCAGCGTGCCGCCGCAGACTGTGCTGCACATCGCGGTGCTGCTGATTTATGCTTTATGCGGTTTTTACATTTCTTTGGTGTTGTTCCGTCGTCGTCTATCGAGGTGATTCTATGTTGTGGTTGAAAGCATTTCATATCCTCTTTGTTGTGAGCTGGTTCGCCGGCCTGTTCTATCTGCCGCGTATCTTTGTCAATCATGCCATGGCTGAAGAGCCGGCAGTGCGCGAGCGTCTGAAACTGATGGAGCGCAAGCTGTACAAGTTTGTCACGCCGATCGGCGCGCTCGCCGTCATCACCGGCCTATGGTTGTGGTTCGGTTATGGATTCAGCGGCGGCTGGCTGCATGTGAAGACCGCGCTGGTGGCCGGGCTGGTCGGATACCACCTCTATTGCGGACATCTGGTTAACGAGTTCGCCGCCGACCGCAACACGCGCAGCCATGTCTGGTTCCGCTTCTTCAACGAAGTGCCGGTGCTGGTGTTGCTGGCAGTGGTAATTCTGGTCGTGGTTAAACCAATCTGACATGCCAGATTTTTTCGCCACCTGTCCGCGCGGACTGGAAAAACTCCTGGCCGATGAGCTCGGCGGATTCGGTGCCACCGATGTTCGTCTCCGCGCCGGCGGTATCGCCTTCGCCGGCGACTGGCCGCTGTGCTACCGCGCCAATCTGCAAAGCCGTCTCGCCTCGCGCATCCTGTGGCGGGTGAAGGACGCCGCGCCGTTCCGCAACGAGCAGGATGTCTATCAGGCCACTTACAACCTGCCGTGGGCGCGCTGGTTCGACGTGGGCTGCACCATCCTGGTCAAGGTCACCGCGATCAAGTGTCCGCTCAAGAGTCTGGAATTCATCACGCTCAAGATCAAGGATGCGGTGTGCGACAAATTCCGCGCCGAAAAGAACGCGCGCCCCAGCGTGGCCAAGCTCGACCCGGACATGCGCATCCACGCCTTCTTCGAGGGCGACCAATTCACCCTGTATCTGGATACCTCCGGCGATGCACTGTACAAGCGCGGCGTGCGCACCCACACCAACATCGCCCCGCTGCGCGAGAATCTCGCGGCAGGGATATTGAAGATGAGCGGCTGGCAGCCCGGCATCCCGCTGCTCGACCCGATGTGCGGCAGCGGCACTTTCCTCATCGAGGCGGCGCAGATCTCGCTCAACATCCAGCCCGGCATCGCGCGCCATTTCGCCTTCGAGAAATTGAAGAACTTCGATGCCAGGACATGGAACGCCATGCGCGAAACCGCCATCGCCGCGCAATTGCCGGTGAGCGAACTGCCGATCTACGGCAGCGACCTGTATGGCGACGCGCTCAAGGCCGCGCACCAGAACCTGGACGAAGCGGGCATCCGAGAAACCGTGGACCTGAAACAATGCAACGTGCTGGAAGCCTCGCCGCCGGAAAAGGAAGGCATCCTCGTCGCCAATCTGCCCTACGGCGAACGCATGGGCGACGAAGATGAACTGGCCGGGCTGTACCCGCAACTGGGCGATGTCCTGAAAAAGAAATTCGGCGGCTGGAGCGCCTACCTGTTCACCGCCGACCTGCGCATCATCAAACTGATGCGGCTAGTCCCCTCCAGGCGTACCCCGCTTTACAACGGCGCGATCGAATGCAGATTGTTCGAGTACAAGATCGTGGCGGGAAGCCATCGGGCGAAGTAAGGGCGGCCTTGGCCATAAGCGGCTGGCACCGCACACGCACAATCCGCCCGCCAAAGCCGCTTAACCCGCTCTTTGACTTTGCAATTAACCCTGTGGAAAGGCCTTGTATGCAATCGTTTGAGCGCGAATTGCGTTAAAGTAATGGCTGTGACGTAACACAATAATTTTCCGCAACAAACCGCAAGGAGAAAAAATGGCCAATATCGCAGCCGTATTGAAAGAAGAGATTTCGCGCCTGTCGCGCAAGGAGGCGCGCGGCGAAACGGCAAGTCTGAAGAAAGCCTCGGCGCAATACAGGGCGGAGATTGCCGCGTTGAAGCGGCGTGTCAGCGCGCTCGAAAAGATGGTTTCCCGTTTGGGCAACCCGGTTGCCAAGCGCGCTGAAGCCGGCGGGGAAGAGGAAAGTAAAGTGCGTTTTACCGCCAAAGGGTTCAGGTCGTTGCGGCAGCGGTTGGGATTGACGGCTGAAGCGATGGGCGCTGTTTTGGGTGTGTCGGCGCAAACCATCTACGGCTGGGAAGCTGAAAATTCCCGTCCGCGCAAACAGCATCTGGGTAAGATCGCGGCAGTGCGCGGAATGGGCAAGAAACAGGTCGCGGCGCTGCTGGAAAAACCTGCCGAGTAAGATCAGCCGCACTGACTTCCGTAATGCGCGCCGCTGCGCGCGCGTTTTGTTCGCTCCTCGAAAGCCGTAATGACCCAATCCACGCTGCAAACGATTCTTCTGGCCGACTACGCGCCGCCTTCTTTTCTGGTTGATACAGTCGATCTGGATATTGATTTTCAGCGCAGTGATGCGCGGGTGACGACGCAACTGGCGCTGCGCCGCAACCCGGCGGCGAACACACCCGCTGCGCCGCTGATGCTCGATGGGGAGGAATTGGAATTGCTCGGTATCACGCTCGACGGTGTGCCCCTGGGCGCCGACCGCTACCGGTTGAGCGAGAACCAGTTGATCCTGACCGATCTGCCCGATGCTTTCTCTTTGCAGACGGTGACGCGCATCCACCCCGACGCGAATACCCGGCTGTCCGGCATGTACCGCTCGGCTGACGGCTATTTCAGCCAGTGCGAGGCGCAGGGCTTTCGCCGCATCACCTGGTTTCAGGATCGTCCCGATGTGATGGCTCGCTATACCGTCACGCTGCACGCCGACCGCTCGGCATTGCCGCAATTGCTGTCCAATGGCAACCCCGTCGCCGGCGGCGAGGAAGAAGGCGGGCGGCACTGGGCCACCTGGCAGGACCCGTTCCCCAAGCCGTGCTACCTGTTCGCCGTGGTCGCCGCCAAACTTGATGTGTTGCGCGACCGCTACCGCACCGCGTCGGGGCGCGACGTGCAACTGGCGATTTACGTCGAACCGGGCAAGCTCGACCAGTGCGCGCATGCGATGTCCGCGCTGAAAAAAGCCATGCGCTGGGATGAGCAGCGCTTCGGCTTGGAATGCGATCTCGACCACTACATGATCGTCGCCGTCGGCGACTTCAACATGGGCGCGATGGAAAACAAGGGGCTGAACATTTTCAACACCAAGTACATTCTGGCCCGGCCTGATGTGGCCACCGATGTCGATTACGAAAACATAGACCGGGTCGTGGCGCACGAGTATTTCCACAACTGGACCGGCAACCGCGTGACCTGCCGCGACTGGTTCCAGCTCTCGCTCAAGGAAGGGCTGACCGTTTTCCGCGATCAGGAATTCGGCGCCGACGTGCACAACCGCTCGGTGGCGCGCATCCGCGAAGTGCGGGCCCTGCGCGCCGCGCAATTCCCCGAGGACAACGGCCCGATGGCGCATCCGGTGCGACCGGCGGCGTATATCGAGATCAACAATTTCTACACCGCCACCGTCTATGAAAAAGGCGCCGAGGTCGTGCGCATGATCCAGACCCTGATCGGCAGGGACGCATTCCGGCGCGGCATGGATATTTATTTCGCGCGGCACGACGGCCAGGCGGTGACCTGCGACGACTTCGTCGCCGCCATGGCCACCGCCTCCGGCTTTGACTTCACGCAATTCATGCGCTGGTACGCGCAGGCCGGCACACCGCATGTCCGTGCCAGCGGCCACTACGATGCCGCCCGGCAGCGCTACGTATTGAGTTTGAGCCAGTCCTGCGCAGCCACCCCCGGCCAGCCGGAAAAACAGCCGCACCACATTCCCGTTGCGGTTGGCCTGGTCGGACCGGACGGCCAGGACCTGCCCTTGCATCTGCACGGTGATGATTCCGCCAGCGCAAGCGCCCGGCGCGTGTTGTCGCTGCGCGACGCGACGCAGGAATTCATTTTTGCAAAGGTGACGGTCGCGCCGGTGCCTTCGCTGCTGCGCGATTTCTCGGCGCCGGTCGTGCTGGATTTCGATTACAGCGATGCAGACCTCGCGCACCTGATGGCGCACGACAGCGATCCCTTCAACCGCTGGGAAGCGGGTCAGCGTCTGGCCGGTCGCCTGATTGTCGCCGCGACCGCCACTCTCGGTGCGGGCGGCACGCCCGACTGGCCGGACAGTTTCGCGCAGGCGGCGGCACGGGTGCTAGCCGCAGCGGATGCCGATCCGGCCTTCGCCGCCGAAGCCCTGTCATTACCCGGCGAAGCGACGCTGGCGGAACAATTTGAAGTCATTAATCCCGAAGCGCTGCACGCCGCGCGCAATGGCCTGCGCCGCTTTTTGGCGGAACAACTCGGCACCGAGTTCATGGCTTGCTATGCGCGTCTTGCGCCGCAGGACAGTTATCGGCCTGATGCACAGGACGCCGGACGCCGCGCGTTGCGCAATCTCTGCCTCGGTTACTTGTGCGAAACAGACAGCGCCGCAGCGCGTGTCCTGGCCAAACAACAGTTCGATCGCGCCGACAACATGACCGACCAGTTCGCCAGTTTGAGTGTTCTCGCGCAAAGCGAAGGCGAGGAGCGCCAACAGGCACTGAATGATTTTTATGCGCGCTGGAAAAATGAGGCGCTGGTGATCGACAAGTGGCTGCAAGTCCAGGCCGGCAGTCGTCGCCCTGGCACGCTGGCGGAAGTCGAACGACTGGTCGCGCATCCCGCCTTCGACTTGCGCAATCCGAACAAGGTGTATGCCCTGCTGCGCGCCTTCGGCAACAACCATGTGCGCTTCCACGCCGCCGACGGCAGCGGCTACCGCTTCCTCGCCGATCAAACGCGCCAGCTCGACGCCATCAACCCGCAAGTCGCCTCGCGCATCGCGCGCTGTTTCGACCGCTGGCGCAAGTTCGATTCCGGCCGCCAGACCCACGCCCGCGCCGCGCTGGAAATGCTGCGCAAGCACACCGGCTTGTCGCGTGATGTGGCCGAGATCGTCGAACGCTCGCTGGCCGTTTAAAACGGTAACCAATCGGGAGAATTCAAAATGAAATGGATGATGAGATATTTTTTCAGGGGGCTGCGCATCGTGCTGATCCCGTTTGTATTGATATGGGAAGCCGTCACGACACCAAAAGGGATTGTCCGCGCGCCGTCGGAACAGCAGCGCATCGATGAACAGACGCTGGGCATGGCGCTGTATCAGTTCAAGACATGCCCCTTTTGCGTCAAGGTCAGGCGCGAGATTCGCCGCCTGTCCCTGAATATCGAATTGCGCGATGCGCGGCATGATCAAAAAAACCGTGCCGACCTGTTGCAGGGTGGCGGTTCACTCCAGGTGCCTTGCCTGAGAATCACCGACGAGCGGGGCAACAGCCGGTGGCTGTATGAATCATCGGAGATCAATGCCTATCTGCACCGGCATTTTGCCGCGCTTCCGTAGGTAAAGGACAGGGATGCCCCGCGGTATGTGCATTTGCGCCGCGAGGGTCATTCCATGCGCAGGCCTTCGGTGCCGCTCATCACGTCGCGGTCTTTGGTTTCCTGGCCTTCGAGTTTTATCTTCAGGCGCAAGTCGTTGACCGAGTCGGCGTTCTTCAGCGCTTCCTCGTAGCTGATCGCCCCGGCTTCGTGCAGGTCGAACAGCGCCTGGTCGAAGGTTTGCATGCCGATCTCGCGCGATTTCGCCATCACTTCCTTGATCTCGTGAACATTACCCTTGAAGATCAGGTCGGCAATCAGCGGTGAATTGAGCAAAATCTCGAACGCGGCGGCGCGCCCCTTGCCGTTGCGATTGGGAATCAGGCGCTGCGAGATGAGCGATTTGACATTGAGCGACAGGTCCATCAGCAGTTGTTCGCGCCGTTCTTCGGGAAAGAAGTTGATGATGCGGTCGAGCGCCTGGTTGGCGCTGTTGGCGTGCAGGGTGGCCATGCACAGGTGGCCGGTCTCGGCAAAGGCGACGGCATATTCCATCGTCTCGCGGTCGCGGATTTCGCCGATCAGGATCACGTCCGGCGCCTGGCGCAGGGTGTTCTTCAGCGCGTTCTGCCAGTTGTCGGTGTCCACCCCGACTTCGCGGTGGGTGATGATGCACTTGTCATGGTCGTGCACAAATTCGACCGGGTCTTCGATGGTGATGATATGGCCGAAGCTGTTGTGGTTGCGGTGGCCGATCATCGCCGCCAGGGTGGAGGATTTGCCGCATCCGGTGCCGCCGATCAGGATCACCAGACCGCGCTTGGTCATCACCACATCTTTCAGGATGGGCGGCAGGTTCAGGTCTTCAAAGCTGGGGATTTTGGTGGTAATGGTGCGCAGCACCATGCCGACGCGCTGCTGTTGCATGAACACATTGACGCGGAAACGCCCGATACCCGGCGGGTTGATGGCGAAATTGCTTTCGTGCGTGGATTCGAACTCGGCAGCCTGGCGGTCATTCATGATGCTGCGCGCCAGCTCCTGCGTGTGCTGCGCCGTCAGTACCTGGCTCGACACCGGTGTCATCTTGCCGTCCACCTTGAACGCGGGCGGGAAGCCGGCGGTAACGAACAGGTCGGACGCATTTTGCGAGATCATGCCGCGCAACAGATTGTGCACAAGCTCGGTGGCCTGGTTTCTTTCCATGGTGTGACTCCTTGAGTGGCTTTGGATCAGCCCGGGAACATATCCTTGTTCGCCGCTTTGCCGCGAGCCTCGGCGGACGACACGACACCGCGTTTGACCAGACCGGTCAGGCACTGGTCCAGGGTCTGCATGCCGATGCTGCCACCGGTCTGGATGGCGGAATACATCTGCGGCACTTTCGCCTCGCGGATCAGGTTGCGGATGGCCGGGGTGCACAGCATGATCTCGTGCGCGGCCACACGGCTGTTGCCGTCCTTGGTTTTGAGCAAGGTTTGCGAGATGACCGCGCGCAGCGATTCGGACAGCATCGCGCGCACCATTTCCTTTTCGTCGGCGGGGAACACGTCGATGATCCGGTCGATGGTTTTCGCCGCCGAGCTGGTATGCAGGGTACCGAACACCAGGTGGCCGGTTTCCGCCGCAGTCATCGCCAGGCGAATGGTTTCCAGATCGCGCATTTCGCCGACCAGGATCACGTCCGGATCTTCGCGCAACGCCGAACGCAGGGCATTGCTGAACGATAGCGTGTGCGGGCCGACCTCGCGCTGGTTGATCAGGCACTTCTTCGATTCGTGCACGAATTCGATCGGGTCTTCCACGGTCAGGATGTGGCCCATTTCTTTTTCGTTAATGTGGTTGACCATCGCCGCCAGCGTGGTGGATTTGCCGGAACCGGTGGGGCCGGTCACCAGCACCATGCCGCGCGGATATTCTGAAATCGCCTCGAATATTTTGGGGCACTTGAGGTCTTCCAGGCTCATGATCTTGGAAGGAATGGTGCGCATCACCGCACCCGCGCCGCGATTCTGCACAAAGGCGTTGACCCGGAAGCGCGCCAGATTGGGGACTTCGAACGAGAAATCGACTTCCTTGTTCTCCTCGTAATGCTTGCGCTGCCCGTCGTTCATGATGTCGTACACCATGGCGTGGACTTCCTTGTGCTCCAGCGGCGGCAGATTGATACGGCGCATGTCGCCGTGAACGCGGATCATCGGCGGTAATCCGGCGGAAAGGTGCAGGTCTGAGGCCTGGTTCTTGACGCCGAAAGCAAGCAGTTCGGTGATATCCATAGCCATATATAATTCCCCAATCGTTAAACAACTGCCAAGCACATGCGGGCCGCCGGATTATGACTGCAATCCTTTCCAACTTGCAAGCCGTGAAAAAGGCGCTAGCGGGGGCCGCCGCGGAGGCCGGGCGCGGCGTGGAGACGTTGCAGCTGCTGGCGGTCAGCAAGACTTTTGGCGCGCAAGCGGTGCGCGAGGCTTATCATGCGGGACAGCGGGCGTTCGGCGAGAATTATTTGCAGGAAGCGTTGGGCAAGATCGAAGCCCTGCGCGATCTGCCGCTGGAATGGCATTTCATCGGCCCCGTCCAAAGCAACAAGACGCGTCCGATTGCGGAAAATTTCGCCTGGGTGCACAGCGTGGATCGCCTCAAAGTCGCGCAGCGCCTTGCCGCGCAACGGCCCGCACAGCTGCCGCCGCTGAATCTTTGCCTGCAGGTGAATGTGAGCGGGGAAGCGAGCAAGAGCGGGGTGGCGCCGGCTGAATTGTTGCCGTTGGCGCGGGCGGTGGCGGCGTTGCCGCGCATCCGCTTGCGCGGCCTGATGGCGATTCCCGCGCCGGCGGATGACAAGGCGGCGCAGCGCGGGCCGTACGCGCGGATGCGGGGCTTGCTGCAGGATTTGCAGCGGCAAGGCTTGCCGCTGGACACTTTGTCGATGGGTATGTCGCATGATTTTCCGGCGGCAATCATGGAAGGCGCGACCCTTGTGCGCATCGGCACGGCGATTTTCGGTTCGCGCAATCAGGGAGAAGCGAAATGAATATTTGTTTTATCGGCGGCGGCAACATGGCCAAGGCGCTGGTTGGCGGCATGGTCAAGCGCGGCTACGCGCCTTCCAAGATCCGCGTGGTCGAGCTGGATGACAAGCGTTGTGCGGCAATCCACCAGAAGTTCGCGGTGCGCGCGACGACCGACATGAGCGACGCTGTCTCGTATTGCGAGATCGTGTTGCTGGCGGTGAAACCGCAACAGTTGCGCGGGGTCTGTGCCGACTTGGCCCCCTTGCTGACGGGACAACTGGTGATTTCGATTGCCGCCGGGATCCGGGCGCCGGACATCGCACGCTGGCTGGGCACGCAGAATCTGGTGCGCGCCATGCCGAACACGCCGGCGCTGATCCGGCATGGGGTGACTGGACTGTATGCGCTGCCGCAGGTACAGGAGCAGGGGCGCGAACAGGCGGAATCCATTCTGGAGGCGGTCGGCACTACCCTGTGGGTGGAGCAGGAAGCGCAACTGGACAGCGTGACCGCCATCTCCGGCAGCGGTCCGGCTTACGTGTTCTATTTCATCGAGGCGATGCAACAGGCGGCGCGCGAACTCGGCCTGGACGATCTGCAGGCGCGGCAACTGGTGCTGGATACCTTTATCGGCGCCGCCAAACTGGCGGATGACAGCCAGGAAGATGTTTCCACCCTGCGCGCCCGCGTCACCTCGAAGAACGGCACCACCGAACGCGCTTTGTTGAGCATGGAAGCGAACCGGGTGCGGCAACACATCATCGACGCCGCGCATGCGGCGGCGGCCCGCTCGAAAGAGCTGGGGGATGAACTGGGCAAGGATGATTAATGTTCAACGAAGCGCTGCTGTTCCTGATCGACGCCCTGCTGCAACCGTTTGCTGCCGTCCTGCTGTTTCGATTTCATGCGGTGTGGCTGCGCGTGCCGATGCGCAACCCGCTGGGCGAGTTCGTGATGGCGATCACCGATTTTGCCGTGTTGCGCGCGCGCCGCTTCATCCCGACCGCATGGGGGCTGGACAGCGCCAGTCTGCTGCTGGCGTTCGCTGTGGAATTCGGCTATCTCGCGACTTTCCTCGCGCTACAGGGCTATGCCTACGACCATTTCCCGCTGACCGGATTGCTGGCATGGACGGCGGTCAAACTGCTCAAGTTCAGCCTCTACCTGCTGATCGCCAGCCTGCTGGTTGAGGCGATCCTGTCCTGGTTCAATCCGCGTACACCGATTGCCCCCTTGCTGGCGGCGGTCAACCGGCCTTTTGTGCAGCCGGTGCGCCGCATCGTGCCGCCGCTGGGGCAGGTCGATCTTTCCATTTTGCTGTTGCTCCTCTTCTGCCAGATCGTGCTGATCGTGGTGGTGGGCGGGCTGGAACAAGCTGCCATGCGTTTACTGTAGAACCTGTAACTGTGCGTTTTACGCTGAGACGCGAAGTCAAAACCCTCATCGCCGGCGCGTTCTTCCGGTCTGTTTTTCTCCGCGACCTCCGCGCCTCCGCGTGATCAACCGGTGTTTTCAAGCTTGACCAGCCGGATGTGGCGGAACCAGCCGCCTCCCAGCGCCGGGGTGTCGCTCACCACTTGCAATTCCGGTGCGGCGCACAGCACCTCCTCGAACACCACATCCATGCGCGTCGCCAGACGGCGCGTCAGTGGCGTAAGCAATCGCCGCAGCGGCGCACTCTGTCCCGGATGCAAGAATTTGTCGAACAGCAGGATGGTGCCGCCGGGTTTGAGCACGCGCGCCGCCTCACTCAGACAGCGTTGTGGTTCCGGCACCACGGCTGTGATCAGATGCAGCACGATAAAGTCGAACTGCGCGTCGGCAAACGGCAATGCCATGCTGTCGCCCAGCATGAAATCCATATCCAGTTTCTCGCCGCGCGGCACGGCGTGTGCCAGCATCGCCGGATTGAAATCAAGCGCGGTATAACGATGCAGTTCAGGCAGCCAGGGGAAGTCCAGTCCGGTGCCGACACCGCTGATCAATACGCGCCTGGGCCGGTCGGCCGGCAAGGCGGCAAGCGATGCCCGGCGCGCCGCGCGCATCGGGCGCTCGATGACGAAATCGTAAATCGGTGCGATGAAGCTGTAGCTCACGCGCAGCAGCGGGTTCTGGCGATAAGGCTGATCTTTCATGTTCACTCCAGATGGGCGACGCCGGTGATCTTGGCGCGCGCGACCGCTTGCGTCAATGCTTCGATGGCCTGCATGCGGGGGAAACTCTGGCGCCAGGCCAGCGCGATGCGCCGCGCCGGGATCGGTTTGGTGAACGGGATGACGCGCAACAGCTTGCTGCAATAACGCGCACTGTTGGCCGAGGCGGGCAACACGGTGATGCCCAGGCCGGAGGCGACCATGTTGCGGATGGTTTCCAGCGAAGTCCCGTGCTGAATCTCCGCCCCCTTGCGATGCAGTTCGGGGCAGGCCTCTTCCACCTGATTGCTGAAACAGTGTCCCGAATCCAGCAGCAATACCTTTTGCGCGGGCAGCTCGGCCGGCCTGATGCTGCGCCGCGCCGCCCAGGCATGCTCGCTGTTGACCACCACCTCGAACTGCTCGTCATACAGCGGGCGGGTGGAGATGCTGCTGTCGCCAAAAGGCAGCGCGATGATGATGACATCCAGCTTGCCGCTGCGCAGCAGCGCGTCCAGATTGGTGGTGATGTTCTCTTCCACTTCCAGCGGCATCTGCGGCGCGATTTTCTTCAGCACCGGGATGAGATCGGGCAGCAGATAGGGGCCGACACTGTGAATGATGCCGATGCGCAGGGGGGCTGTGAGCTGGTCCTTGCCCTGTGTGGCGAGGATGCGGATGCGTTCTGCTTCCTCCAGTACGCGCTGCGCCTGTTCCACGATGGCGCTGCCGACGGGCGTGAGCGTGACCTCGTTCTTGCCGCGCTCGAAGATTTTCAGCCCTAGTTCCTCTTCCAGCTTCTGGATTGCCAGCGACAGCGCGGGCTGGCTGATGAAGGATTTCTCCGCCGCGCGGCGAAAGTTGCGTTCCTGTGCCACGGCGACGATGTAGCGAAGTTCGTTGAGAGTCATTGTGCGTTCCTTTAAGCCGTTATTCCGGCCTGCGCCGGAATAACGCGGTTGGTGATTTGCATAATAAATCAAGCAGGTTTGAACTATCAATTGGATTTAACCATGTTGGAAGCCTACATTGCGTCCGTGGCCTTTGAACCACGCAACCCATTCAAGGAGATCATCATGAGCCAATGCCCGTTTGTGCACAAAGCCGGGAGCGGCACGTCGAACCACGACTGGTGGCCAAACCAACTGCACCTCGAAATCCTGCACCAGCACACCCCCGAGTCCAACCCGATGGACGAGAATTTCAACTACGCCGAAGAATTCAAGAAGCTCGACCTCGCGGCGGTGAAAATGGACCTGACCGCGCTCATGACCGACTCGCAGGACTGGTGGCCGGCCGACTACGGCCACTACGGCCCCTTCTTCATTCGCATGGCCTGGCATAGTGCCGGCACCTACCGCACCGGTGATGGCCGCGGCGGTGCAGGCCACGGCAACCAGCGCTTCGCCCCGCTCAACAGCTGGCCCGATAACGTCAACCTCGACAAGGCGCGTCGCCTGCTGTGGCCGGTCAAACAGAAGTACGGCCGCAAAATTTCCTGGGCCGACCTCATTATTCTCGCGGGCAACGTTGCCATGGAATCGATGGGCTTCAAGACCTTCGGTTTCGCCGGCGGGCGCGAGGACATCTGGGCGCCGGAAATCGACGTCTATTGGGGCAATGAAGAAAAATGGCTGGATGATAAAGTCCGCATGACCGCCGAGGGCGAGTTGGAAAACCCCCTCGCCGCCGTGCAGATGGGGCTGATTTATGTGAATCCAGAAGGTCCCGGCGGCCAACCCGATACGCTCGAATCCGGCCGTTTGGTGCGCGAAACCTTCGCGCGCATGGCGATGAACGACGAAGAAACGGTGGCGCTCACCTGCGGCGGGCACACCTTCGGTAAATGCCACGGTGCCGGGGATGCGGCGCTGGTCGGCGCAGCCCCCGAGGCCGCCGGACTCGCCGAGCAGGGTCTGGGTTGGAAGAGTCGTTATGCCAGCGGCAAGGGCGGCGACCAGATCGGCAGCGGTCTGGAAGGCTCGTGGACGCCGACGCCGACCCGGTGGGACATGAGTTATCTCGACATGCTGTTCGGCAACGAGTGGGTGTTGTCCAAGAGCCCGGCGGGCGCGCATCAGTGGACGCCCAACCAGGCGACCGACAGCAACACCGCACCGGCCGCGCACGATGCGTCGAAAAAAGTGCCCATCATCATGACCGATGCCGATATGGCGATGCGCATGGATCCGGCCTACGCAACAATCGCGCGCCGCTTCCACCAGAATCCGGACGAATTCGCCGACGCCTTCGCCCGCGCCTGGTTCAAGCTCACCCACCGCGACATGGGTCCTAAGTCGCGCTACCTTGGCGCCGAAGTACCGAAGGAAGACCTGCTCTGGCAAGACCCCGTCCCCGCCGTCGATCACCCGCTGGTCGAAGACCAGGATGTGGCGGCGCTCAAGGCCAAGGTGCTGGCGTCCGGCCTCGGCGTCTCCGAACTGGTTGCGACGGCATGGGCCTCGGCCTCGACCTTCCGCGGTTCCGACCTGCGCGGCGGTGCGAACGGCGCGCGCATCCGCCTCGCGCCGCAAAAGGACTGGGAGGCCAACCAGCCGGCGCAACTGGCCAAGGTGCTCAAGACGCTGGAGCGCATTCAGGGCGAGTTCAACGCCGCCCAATCCGGCGGCAAGCAAATCTCGCTGGCCGACTTGATTGTTCTCGCAGGTTGCGCCGGCGTCGAAGAGGCGGCGAAGAAGGCCGGTCATGCCGTGACGGTCCCCTTCACGCCCGGCCGCATGGATGCCGCGCAGGAACAGACCGATGTGGCGTCCTTCGCCGTGCTCGAACCGATCGCCGACGGCTTCCGCAATTACCAGAAGGCGCAATACACCGTCGCGGCGGAGGAACTGTTGCTAGACCGCGCGCAACTGCTGACGCTCAATGCGCCAGAGATGGCCGTGCTTGTTGGCGGCATGCGCGCCATGAACGCCAACGTCGGGCAGTCGCAACACGGTGTGTTCACCAAAAAGCCCGGGGCGCTCTCCAACGACTTCTTCGTCAACCTGCTCGACATGGGCACGACGTGGCAGCCGGTATCGGATGCCGGGGAGGTGTTTGAGGGGCGCGACCGCAAGACCGGCAAGGTCAAGTGGGCCGGCACCCGTATCGATTTGGTCTTCGGCTCGAATTCCCAACTGCGGGCTTTGGCTGAAGTCTATGCCAGTGCGGATGCGCGGGAGAAATTTGTCCATGACTTCGTCGCGGCATGGACCAAAGTGATGAATCTGGATCGTTTCGATCTTGCCTGATCACTTTGAATAATCGTTGCCGGGTTTTCCGCCCCGGACATAGGCGGGCGCGGATTTGCAAAGGAGGTTCATCATGCAAACTTTTTTATCGCACCATGCCTATCTGCAAACATTCCTTACGGCGCTTGTGCTGCTTGGGTTGGGCCTGGAAGGGTTGACGGGTGTCGAGGGAACGGGCTTGTTTGCAGACCGGGACGGGGACTGAGTCTGCAACGCAGCAATCCTATGGTGATAACATTGCCAAGCTATAACACTGCGTAATGGCATCATCTTTTTATTGACGAGACAAGGAGAGCAACCATGAGCAAATTATCTGCTATCAACATCGGCATCAGCGAAAAAGACCGCAAGAAGATTGCCGATGGTCTGGGCCGCATGCTGGCCGATACCTACACCCTGTATCTCAAGACCCACAATTTCCACTGGAACGTCACCGGCCCCATGTTCCAGACCCTGCACCTGATGTTCATGGCGCAGTACACGGAAACGTGGAACGCGGTGGATCTGGTTGCCGAGCGCATCCGCACCCTGGGTTATCCCGCGCCCGGCAGCTACAAGGACTTTGCCTCGCTTACCAGCATCAAGGAGAGCAGCGGCGTGCCGAGCGCGAAAGAGATGATCAAACAACTTGTCGAAGGTCAGGAGACCGTGGCGCGCACCGCGCGCGAAGTGCTGCCGATCGCCGAGAAGGCGGGCGACCAGCCTACTGTTGATTTGCTTTCCGCGCGCATGGAAGTGCATGAAAAAAACGCGTGGATGCTACGCAGCCTGTTGGAGGAGTGAACAGCTCCAACGGATATTGCAACTCTCACGCGTTTTTTCGATGAAGACCCATGCGGCGGATTCATCGCCGCGTGATGTTGGAACCAAAAAAAACGCGCGGGTGCTCGGAAGTCTTTTGGAAGCGTAACTGCATCCGGGTGTTTTACTTCTCTCGCGCATATTTACCCTGCGTTCGCGCTGCTGCCGCATTTGGAATGGGATATTTTTCAGCGTAGACTGGACCCGCAAGTCGCGTCTTTCTACGTGTGGGAGATCAGCGTGAAAAATAAAATTCTGTTCCCGGTTGTTGCGCTGCTGGTTCTGGTTGCCGGGCTGGCAGCTTATCTATTCTGGCCTTCCGGCCAACCCGAACCCGCCGGTGTGCCTGTAGCCGTTGCATCCTTGCCCGTGCCGCCCGCACCAATCGTGCAGCCCGCCGAAAGCCCGGCGGCCAAATCGCCGCCGCCCCCGCCGGTGTCGCAACTGCCTCTGCCGCCGCTAACCGGGAGCGATGGCTTGGTGTTGGAAAAACTGGCCGGTTTGGGGGTAAACCAAACATTGATGGCGCTGTTGCGTCCCGGACAAATCATTCAAAACATCGTGGTGACCGTCGATAATTTGCCGCGCCAGCGCGTGCCCGCAAAAGTGATGCCGTTCAAGTCGCCGCAGGGGAAATTTCTGGTCTCCGACGCTGCCGGCCAGTTGACCGTGAGTCCCGACAACGCGAAAAGCTATGTGCCGTATGTGAACCTGGCCAAGGCAGTCGACACCAGAAAGCTGGTTCGGTTGTATGTTTGGCTGTACCCCCTGTTTCAGCAAGCCTATGCGGAACTCGGCTATCCGGGACGCAATTTCAATGACCAATTGATCGAAACGGTGGACGATCTGCTGTCTGCGCCGACCATCGGTGAGCCAATCAGGTTGAATCAGCCAAAGTATTTTTATCTGTTTGCCGACACCGAGCTGGAGGCATTGTCCATCGGCCAGAAGATCATGCTTCGCCTTGGCAGTGAAAATGAAAAGGTAGTCAAAAACAAACTGCGCGAAATAAAACAGGAACTGGCGCTGCATCCGAACGAGCTGGCGGCGGATTGAACCTGACTTTAACGTCAACATGGCGCGGCATAATTGAGCATGATCAAGCGCCCGTCAGAGATGGTTCGCGACCACCCCCGCAAATACCGCCGCCCCGAACCAGCTGTTGTGCAAAAAAGCCGCGAAGCATTTGTCGCGGCTGCGGTCTTTGATGAGCTGATAGTGGTACAGCGCGATGCCTGACGCAACGATCAACCCTGCAAAGTAGATCGTACCCAACCCGGCCATCAACCCCGCCAGCGCCAGCAACAGCAGGGTGATGACATAGCAGCTCATTACCGCAATCACCTCGTATTTCCCAAAGAGCAGCGCCGCAGAGTGGATGCCGAGATGGATGTCGTCATCGCGGTCCACCATCGCGTATTCGGTGTCATACGCAATCGCCCAGAACACGTTGGCGAGCAGCAGTACCCACGCCACCGGCGGCACGTGGCCGAGCGTGGCGGCGAAGGCCATCGGGATGCCGAAGCCGAAGGCGATGCCAAGGTAGGCTTGCGGGAGGGCGAGGAAGCGTTTGGTAAACGGATAGCTCGCGGCGAGGAGTACAGCCGGAATGGAAAGCAACAGCGTCAATTTATTCAGCGGCAGGATGAGCAGGAAAGCGGCAACAGCCAATCCTGCGGCAATCCACAAAGCCTCGTGTTCAGTCACCTTGCCGCTGGTGAGCGGGCGGTCTTGCGTGCGTTTTACATGCTTGTCGATATGGCGGTCGGCATAGTCGTTGATGGCGCAACCGGCGGAACGCATCAATACCGTGCCCAGGGTGAAGATGACGAGGATGAGCCACGCAGGATGACCTTTGCTGGCAATCCACACCGCCCACAGCGTCGGCCACAGCAGCAGCAAAATACCGATTGGACGGTGCAGTCGGGTGAGCTGGATGTAGAGGGGGAGGCGTTCGGCCAGTTTCATGGCGCTATTTTAACCTGCGCCGGAATGACGGGTTATTTGAGTTGCAGGATCTCCGGTAGAAACACTTCCGTCACCAGTAGTGGCGCACCGCGCAGAGTGAACAGGGAGCGGCGTGCCCAGAGGGGAGACTCCTGTAGGCCGGGTTTCAACCCGACAAGTCTGTCGGGAACCAGTCGGGTTAAAACCCGACCTGCATGGAGCGGGTGATGCGTGTCCAATAACTTGAAGTGCAACGGTTGGCGGATCACCAGAGGGTGGGTGAACAACAGGCTGCCGAGCGAGCGGTTACCGAGTCCGTGCATCGCCTGCCATGCGCCGCGCAGATGTTCATGGGCGCAGGTGCTGTGGGCGAACACCACGGGTTGGCCATCGGCATACAGGAATACCTCGCGCGACCAGGCCAGGCGGTGCGGAGCGATGCCGAGCAGTGCGGCTTCGTCATAAGCGATGCGGGCGAGTCCGCTGCGCACGGGTTGCACGGCGAACTCGTCACAGCGTTGCCGGATGCGCCGGGTGAGCGAGCCGTGGTCGTGCAGCCACGGGCGCAACGCGGCGGGGCAGCCGGGCGCGGCTGCGTGCCAGAATGAATCAGACTTGCAGGAAGTCATGCTTGTTTGCTATCCATCTTTGTAGGTGCGTGCGCGCCGCATCGGGTGCGTCGCGTAGCAGTTCGTCAGCGCTGAGTCGTGCCTGCTCCAGCAGGTCTTCGTCTTCGCTCAGGTCGGCGAAGCGCAGCATCGCCACGCCGCTCTGCCGCGCGCCCAGCAGTTCGCCGGGGCCGCGTAATTGTAAGTCTTGTTGCGCGATGACGAAGCCGTCCGTGTTTTCGTAGATGACCTTCAAGCGTTCGCGCGCCAGTTCGGAAAGCGGTTGCATGAACAACAGCACACACATGCTCTCAGCCGCACCGCGACCCACGCGACCGCGCAGTTGATGCAGTTGCGCCAGCCCCATGCGTTCCGCGTGGTCGATCACCATCAGGCTGGCATTCGGCACGTCCACGCCGACTTCGATCACGGTGGTGGCGACCAGCAGATGCAGCTCGCCCGCTTTAAATGCGGCCATCACGGCGGCCTTCTCTGCAGGGGGTAAGCGGCCATGCGCCAAGCCCACATTCAGTTCAGGTAGTGCTTCGGTCAGTTGTTGATGTGTCTCGATGGCGTTTTGCAACTCCACTTCCAGCGCATCCGACTCTTCGATCAACGGGCACACCCAATACGCTTGACGACCAGCGAGGCAAGCGGCACGCACGCGCTCGAATACTTCGTCGCGCCGCGCATCGCTCACCAGTTTGGTGACGATGGGCGTGCGCCCAGGCGGAAGTTCGTCGATGGTCGATACATCGAGATCGGCGTAGTAACTCATCGCCAAGGTGCGCGGGATGGGCGTGGCGCTCATCATCAATTGATGCGGTTCGGTTGTTTGTAGGCCGGGTTTCAACCCGACGCCATCTTGTCGGGTTGAAACCCGGCCTGCATTTTCTTTTCCCTTGTTGCGCAGCGCCAGCCGTTGCTGCACGCCGAACTTGTGCTGCTCATCCACGATGATCAAGCCCAATTGGTTGAATTCGACCGCTTCCTGGAACAGCGCGTGGGTGCCGATGGCGAGCAGCGTGTCGCCGTTGGCGATACGCGCGGCGGCAGCAGTCTTATCTTTCTTCTTCAGGCTGCCGGAAAGCCAAACCGGATCAATACCGAGCGGAACCAGCCATTCGCGCAATTTCAAATAATGCTGCTCGGCGAGGATCTCGGTCGGTGCCATGAAGGCCACCTGGTAACCGTTCTCGATCGCTTGCAGCGCGGCGAGCGCGGCGACGACGGTCTTGCCGCTGCCGACATCGCCCAGCAACAGCCGTTGCATCGGGTGCGCCTGCGCCAGATCGTGCGCGATCTCCTGCCATACCTTCTGTTGTGCACCAGTGAGTTTGAACGGCAACCTTCCGCGCAATGCCTCGGTCAATGTGCGCCGCGGCGGCAGGGCCGGTGCGGGGTGTTTGCTGCGCTCGCGGTGATGCACGCGCATCGACAATTGCTGCGCCAGCAGTTCGTCGAACTTGATGCGCCGCCAGGCGGCGTGGCTGCGCGCTTCAAGCGTGGTTGCTGAAATGTCCGGCGGCGGGTTATGCAGCAGGCGCAGGCTTTCGCCAAAGTCGGCGAGGCGTAATCTTTTTAGCAGCGTTGCGGGCAGCGTGTCAGTGAGCGGGAGGGTCTCCAGCGCATTGGTGATCAGTTTGCGCAGGACGGGCTGCGACAATCCGGCGGTGGTCGGGTAGATCGGCGTCAGGCTTTGCTGCAAGGGCGTTTCATCATCCACCGCGCGGCATTTCGGATGCACCATCTCCGGCCCGAAAAACCCCATGCGCACCTCACCCAGCGCGCGGATGACCTTGCCGAACGCGAGCTGCTTTTGCTGGCTCGGATAAAAATTTAAAAAACGCAGCGTGAGTTCTTCATCGCCTTCGCGCAGACGGCAGACCAGCGTGCGGCGCGGGCGGAACATCACCTCGCAATGGATGATGACGCCCTGCACCTGCACCGTCATGCCCGGCTGTGCAGCGGCGATGGGTGTGAGGTGCGTCTCGTCCTCGTAGCGCAAGGGCAGATGCAGCAACAGGTCGGCGCGGTGATGGATGCCGAGCTTGGCCAGTTTGGCCAGCGTGGCCGGCGCGATTTTGGCGGGCGTGCTCAATCCTGAAGAAACATCACTCCGTCCGCCTCGATCAGGGCGCCGCGCGGCAGGGTGGCAACGCCAACGGCAGCGCGGGCCGGGTAGGGCTGGCGGAAATAGGTGGACATGATCTCGTTCACCTTGGCGAAATGGATCAGGTCGGTGAGATAGATGTTGAGTTTGACCATATCGTCCATGCTGCCGCCGGCGGCATTAGCGACCGCGCGCAGATTCTGGAACACGCGATGGATCTGATCCTCGACCCCTTCCGCCATCTGCATGGTGGTCGGGTCGAGGCCGATCTGGCCGGACAGATAGACGGTGTCGTTCACCCGCACCGCCTGTGAATAGGTGCCGATGGCGGCAGGTGCGTCGGGGGTCTGGATGATGAGCTTGGTTGCCATGCTGTTTTGCTTTCTGAATAAAAGGGGGGAAATTTTAACTGATCAGTTTGGAGAATCGGTCATCCGCCAGGCGCAGCCGTTCGGCCAGCACATAGAGGAAAGCCTGATTGAAGTGGCTCTGGCAGGTCTCGGAAAGTTGCGCGAGTTGGTGCGGGTCGATCTTTACCACGGTGATTTCGGTGTTGGCGGTGACCGTGGCCGAACGCGGCAGCTGCCGCCCGCGGATATAGGCCATCTCGCCGCAGCAGTCGCCGTTGCGCAAGGCGATCAGCAGGCGCGAGCCGCGCGTCACGCTGACGCTGCCTTCGATGATGATGTAGATCGCGTCGCTCATCTCGTTCTCGCGCATCAGCACGGTTTTCTCCGGCTGCTTCTGCCACTCGCCGATGCGCAGAATTCCCCACAACTCGATATCGCCGAAGTCCCCGAAGAACTTCATCTTGCGCAGGATGTTGAACTTCTCGTTCTCGGCCACTTCCAGATCGCTTTTCTCGAAATGGCCGAGCGCGGCCAGTTCGTTGCCGAGCTCAAGCCAGGAAGCGAAGCGGTCTGCCGGATTTTTCTGCAGCGCGCGCAGCACGATGCGTTCCAGCGGCGGCGGCAGGTCGCGGCGCAGCGCGCTGGGCGACAGCGGGACGTCGTGCAGTATCTGCTGGTAAAGATGCGCCAGATTCTTCGGACTGTAGGGCGAGTGGCCGGTGAGCAGGCGGTACATCACCACGCCCAGCGAATAGATGTCGGTTAAATGCGTCAGCGATTCGCCGCGCACCTGTTCCGGCGACATGTAGTTGGGCGAGCCGGCATTGCTTTGCGTCTGTTCGATATCCATGCGCACCGCAGTGCCGAGATCGGAGATCTTGATGCCGTCCATCCCGGCCAGCAACAGATTGGCCGGTTTGATGTCGCGGTGGATGACGCCATGATACTGCGCGTAGTTGAGGGCGCGGCAACACTGGTAAAGATATTCCACCACGCGGTCGAGCGGCAGCAGATTGTCCGAGTGGATGAACGGTTCCAGGGTGCCGCCGGAAACATACTCCATCACCACGTAGCTGTTCTCGTCGTTTATCACCGCCTCGAAAGTGCGCACGATGTGCGGGTGGTTCAACTTGCCCGCCAGCGCCGCCTCGTTGCGCAATTGTTTGCGGTTTTGGCGGCCGTGGCGCGGGTCATCGAGAAAAGCCTGCTTGAACAGTTTGACCGCCACTTCGCGCTGTTCGAACGGGTCATAGCCGAGATAGACCTCGCTGGTCGCGCCCTGGCCGAGCCGCCGTAGCAGGCGGTATTGGCCCAGAAAGGGGGGCGGCTGTGCGCCCGCAACGACGGTGGTTGGTGTTTCCATGCGCGGCAATTTACACCATGCACGGCGGCGCGAACAGGGGCTCGCGCCGCTTGTTTGGCCGGGGGCTTTCGCCGATAATCGGGGCGTGCCGAATGCCTGCTGAAACGCATTCGGTTTTGTTTTGAAAAGTCGCCTGACTTTTCCATCGGCGTTGTGTCGGCAAGCGGGGCTGCCTCGTTGGATGCAAGCAATTAACCCCAGGGAACAAAAACATGCAGGAAAAATCCCGCCGTCTGGCATTGCTGGCGCTGGTGCTGGTCGCTTTTGCGCTTGCCCTGTTCAAGGCGAGCAGTTGGCATTTTGGTTACGGTTTCCGCCTGCCAGAACCCGTGCTGCAAGCTGCCGTGCCGGTGCCGGCGCCGGAGTCAAAAAAGTTCCGGCGCGGCATGCGTGGCGGCGCAAATCCGGTGCCATCCGGGCGGCTGGAGCCGCATCTCGTCTCGGGCATCGGGCGGACAGCCGATGCCGTATCGCTGGTCGAATTAAAGGATGGCAGCGTGCGCGCATTCTGGCGCGCCGCCGGTCGCGGGGGAGCGGCGGACGCAGCCATCATCAGCGCGGTGTTTGATCCTGCCGCGAACAGCTGGAGCGAAGCGCAAGAGGTGAGCGGGCGCGCTGCCACCCGGCGCAGTCTCCGTCGGCAGATTGGCGGGGTGGACGATCCGGTCGCGACGCGCGCGGCCAACGGGGCGCTGTGGTTGTTCTATGGCACAGACGGTTTTGCGGCCCGGCGCAGCAGCGCGATTGTGCTGATGAGTTCGGAAGATGAGGGCCTGCATTGGAGCGCGCCGCGCCGCCTCGTTACGACCCCCTTCCTCAATTTTGGCACCCGCATCAAGGCTGCGCCGTTTGTGTATGCCGACGGCACTATGGGGCTGCCGGTGCAACACCAGTTTATCACCCGTTTTCCCGAGATTCTGCGTCTTGATCAGACGGGCAAGGTGATCGACAAACAGCGACTTGCCTCGGGCGGGCGGGCAGCGTTGCAGCCGCTGGTGCTGGTGCGCGGCGAAAAGGAAGCGCTGGCGCTCAGCCGCGCGGAAAATGCAGAGCGGCGTGTGCTGTCGATGGCCACGGACGACGGTGGGCGGCACTGGCAGCCGGCGCAGACAAGCGGCCTGCGCAATCCGGATGCGGCACTGGCCGCGCTGGCGCTGCAGGACGGCGCTCTGCTGGCGGTGCTCAACGACCCCGAGCGCGGGCGTGAATCGTTGAGCTTGCAAGGCTCCGTTGACGGCGGCGCGAGCTGGCGCGAGTTGACCCGGCTGGAAGAGATGAACGGGTTGGGCAACGCCGGGCTGGCCAAATCGCAATGTCTGGAAGTGACCGCCCACCTGCTGCGCAGCAGCGACCCGGCGCTGCGCAATGCCGACGCGGCGCAACTTTCCCTCCGCCTGGCTGCCGCCGGGCCGCAGGTGCTGCGACAGGGAGGTTGCCATTTTGAATTCTCCGATCCGGCCATGATCCGCACCGGCAACGGCGATATTCACATTGCCTACACCTGGAACCGCACCTTCATCAAACATCTGCGCATCGATCAACGGTGGCTGACACAGCGTTTGAAGGAGCCGCAATGAACCACACCGATTGGCTCGGTCTGAGCGGCTTTGCCCTGGCATCCCTGTGGCCGGTATTGCACCTGCCTTATATTCGGCGCCTCGATACCTTGCGCCGTCTGCTGTTCGCCGCAGCGGGCTATGTGCTGATGATGGTTCCGCTGTTCGGCCTGTCGCTGGCGGGCTGGCTGCGCGGGATCATCGGCGACCTCAGTCTTACCACTCTGCTGCTGCTGGGCAGCGCGCTGTATGCGCGACTCAATCCGGCGGCCACGCCGTTGTGGGATGCGCGCGAGCGGGCATCGCTGTTGTTGTTCATCAGCGTCATGGCGCTGATGCTCTATCCCTTCGCGCTGGGATGGGGACCGCTCGACCCTTACCGTTCCGGTTACGGCAGCATCGGCCTGATCGTGATGCTGGCGCTGCTCGCGCTGTGGGCGCTGCGGCGCGGGCTGGCTTTGCTGCCGCTGGCCATCGCGCTGGCAGTCACCGGCTGGAGTTTCGCCTGCTACGAATCGACCAATCTGTGGGATTATCTGCTCGACGCGCCGCTGGCGTTGTATGCGCTGGGCGCCACCGCCGGAGGACTGTTGCAACAAGCGATCAGGAGGAAACGTGCATAAGTTGTCGCGCCAGGATTACCGCACCTCCGACACGTTACTGGCGGAGCCAGCCGATGGCGGGAGGATGTGCGATGCGACCACTCCCGCACCAGAGTGCTCCGCACCACCGGGTCGTGGTCGCACGCTGGTGCTGTCCGCGCTGGGCGGCGTGCTGGAATTTTACGACTTCGTCATCTTCATTTTCTTCGCGGTGGTGATTTCGCAACTGTTCTTCCCGCCCGACATGCCGGACTGGCTGCGCCAGGTGCAGACCTTCGGCATCTTCGCCGCCGGTTATCTGGCGCGTCCGCTGGGCGGAATCATCATGGCGCACTTCGGCGACCTGGCCGGGCGCAAGCGCATGTTCATGTTGAGCGTGCTGCTGATGGCGCTGCCGACCCTGCTCATCGGCCTGCTGCCGACCTACTCCTCGATCGGCATTTGGGCGCCGCTGCTGTTGCTGCTGCTGCGCGTGATGCAGGGCGCGGCCATTGGCGGGGAGATCCCGGGGGCGTGGGTCTTCGTCGCCGAACATGTGCCGCCGCGCCACGTCGGATTCGCCTGCGGCACGCTCACTGCGGGGCTGACCGGCGGCATCCTGCTCGGCTCGCTGGTGGCGATGGCCGTCACCCGCAGCTATGCGCCGGATGAACTGCTCGCCGGAGGTTGGCGCGTGCCCTTCCTGCTCGGCGGTGCCTTCGGCCTGCTGGCGGTGTGGTTGCGCCAGTACCTGCAGGAGACGCCGGTGTTCATGGAGATGCAGGCACGCAAGCAACTGGCGGAGGAACTGCCGCTGAAGACCGTGGTGCGCGCGCACCGTCCCGCCATCGTGCTGACCATGCTGCTGACCTGGCTGCTGTCCGCCGCCGTGGTGGTGATGATCTTGATGACGCCGACCTTGATGCAGAAGCTGTTCGCCATTCCCGGCGCCACCGCGCTCACCGCCAACAGCTTCGCCACGCTGGCGCTGACGTTGGGTTGCGTCGTGTTTGGCGCGCTGGCCGACCGCTACGGCGCGGGGCGCGTACTCGCCTACGGTTGTGTCGCCTTGGGCGCGACCTCATGGCTGCTCTATCAGCAACTGGCGGGCGGCACCGAGCATCTCTATCTGTTGTACGCCCTGAACGGCTTCTTCGTCGGCGTGATCGGCGTGGTGCCCAGCGCTGCCGTCATGCAGTTCCCGCCCGCCGTGCGCTTCTCCGGCCTGTCCTTCTCCTACAATGTGGCCTACGCCGTGTTCGGCGGCATGACACCGGTGCTGGTCAGCTTGCTGCTGCCGGTGCTGGGCGCGCAGGTGCCGGCTTGGTATGTGGTGGCACTGAGCGTCCTCGGGGTGGGCATCGGGCTGTATCTGATGCGGCGCGGAGAGGCCGTCGGTCAGCGCAAGGTGTAAAAACGGGGCGAACCGCCCTCGATTTTCATAGCGGCCTGAGGTAATGTCTCGCCATGCCCCGCCGCCCGCGCGTCCACATCGACGACGTACCGCTGCACATCGTGCAACGCGGGCACAACCGCGAGCATCGAACTCAACCCTGTGCGCGCCAATATGGTCGACGATCCCGCCCACTACCGCTGGAGTAGCTACCGCAGCAACGCCCTCGGGCAGACCAGCGACATCCTCACCCCGCACCCGCTTTACCAATCACTGGGCGCGACCGGCGAAGAACGGCAAAGCGCCTACCGCGCCCTGTTTCGCGCGCAACTTGATGCAGAAGCCATCAGCGACATCCGCCTCGCCCTCAACCAGAGCCAACCGCTGGGCAACGAACGTTTCTATCAGCACATCGAACAAATGACCGGGCAAAGGCGCGAGAGCAAACCGAGGGGCAGGCCGCGCGCAGAAAATGAAAGCGGTGGTGACATGGCGGGGCAGGGCGAGCTGGAACTATGACCCAGACAGCGCTTACGACTCATCCAAGTTTACCGGCTTGAATATAACTTGCGTATGTATATACTGCATGTAATCACATTCAAGGAGACCACCATGCGCACAGCAAAAGTATTCAAAAGCGGCAATTCGCAGGCGGTGAGGATACCGGCGGAATTTCAGTTCGATACCGATGAAGTGGAGATCTTTCGCAGGGACAATGAATTGGTGCTGCGTAAAAAAGCCAAATCGCTGGAACAAGCGTTCCACTTGCTCGGTTCACTGCCTGCTGATTTCATGACGGATCGCCAGGACGATCTGCCACAAGAGCGTGTTGGACTGTAGCCATGCCACGCTACCTGCTTGACACCAACATCTGCATCTATATCAAGAACCATCGCCCGGCAGAAGTGCTGGCGCGCTTTGCCGAATTGCCGCCCGGCAGAGTTGCCATGTCGGCTATCACGTATGGCGAACTGTGTTTTGGCGCGGAAAGAAGTTCAAAGTCAAAAGAATCGCACAGCATTCTCGAACAACTGATCACGCTGATCCCCGTATTGCCGCTGGATGAAACCGTATCGGTGCACTACGGGAAAATCCGCCAGCTCCTTCAAGTTAGCGGCAAACCCATCGGCAATAACGACCTGTGGATCGCCTCCCACGCACTCGCCAACAAGCTCATACTGGTCACAAACAACGTGGCAGAATTCGAACGCGTGCCGGGATTGCGGGTTGAAAACTGGGTTGGCGGGTAGGAGGAGGGATGCTGTGGAAAAACAATTCGAGCCTGGCCCCTTTAATCCAATCGCCAATTCCGCCGCTCACTGTATGTCGTGAAAGATATCAACGCAGGCGAATCACTTACCCGAGAGAATGTTCGCGCAATCCGCCCCGCATTGGGGCTGCCGACGAAATTTTTCGATCACGTGCTGGGTAAGACAGTGCGCGTAGATGTGAAGCGCGGAACCGGATTGTCCTGGGATATGTTGGGATGAATTCTGTTGATAATTTTAAGTAGGTTCAACTGTATAAATAATGAAAAATACCAACGGCCTGGAACGCATCAACCGCGAACTCAAACGCAGAACCCGCGTGGCTTCGATCTTCCCCAATCCGCCTTCTTGCCTGCGCCTCGTTTCGGCGCTGCTCGCCGAGTGCGACGAGGAATGG
>Ga0210040_10000854_pt1 | contig 48775 bp, 91 predicted proteins | sample CryGeyCG12114_NA_FD_185462 | JGI IMG/M metagenome (GOLD analysis project Ga0210040, IMG submission 185462) | Groundwater microbial communities from aquifer - Crystal Geyser CG19_WC_8/21/14_NA (SPAdes) (version 2) | ecosystem: Environmental > Aquatic > Deep subsurface > Groundwater | place: USA...
GACCTGTGTTACCACCAGTAGCCGCATTTAGTTTTAAAGCTAAGGCATTAGTAATACTATTTTGTGTCATTGTACCAGTAGTACTTGTACCTGTGGCATCGAATATTAACACCGTACCCCTTAAAGCAGATGTAGCCTGTTCTGTATTAGCCTCAAATTTACTCCAATTAGCTGCTGTCTGTGCGGGTGCTGCCACATTAGCATAAAAGCTATCCCCTACATCATATACTTTACCACCCATAGTCCCTGCAACAGAAACGATATATGTATCGCCTCTGCGTATTGCACCACCTGAACCTGTGCCTGTAGTTGGGAAAGTACCTACACTTGCATCCCAGTTTCCTGCTGCCCTGAATACAGATGTTACTAAACCATCCGCATAGGCTTTAGCTGCTTCTATTGCATCAAATGTACCGTTACTTGATACTGCGTTATTGCTACCATCTGTAGGCACTGAATCTATTGTTTGCGAGGCTGGGATGTCAGATAGAAGGGCAAAAGTTCCTGAATTATCAGGGTATTTATAATTTCTTTGAATAGTCAAGTTATCAATAGCAAAGCTGGCTTGAACTCCTGTGCTTTGATTTGCTAAATTATATCCATCGGTTGTAATATTAAATTGAGAATCCCCTAGTAGAAACTGTAATAGTCCAGAACCAACTGTTATAACACCTGTACTTCCTTGTCCTATATTTAAAATACCATCTTCGCAATAAATACTTACACCATCATTAACTATTATATCCCCTGTAACATTACTTCCTACATTAGTTCCTGAAAGGGGAATAAAGTCATTTATTTCATTAACCAAATCCCTTACCCATTCCGTAGTAGCTACACTATTATCGTCAGCGATTGCAGCAGGACTTGGTGTTATCCTTACTATTCCACCATCATCTACAGTAAGACCTAAACCTAAAACATTTACTAGGTTTATTAGATTACCATTAAACCCTAATTGTAGTCCGTTGCTAGAACCTACTGCAAATCCATCGTTTACAGCTACAGCACCGTTGTCTAATGTCTCTTGCAAATCCTGTGAACCACCACCGCCACCACCGTTATTAATCTCTACAACCACACCATCAGATATGCGCCTCGCAAGTGTTTTTACGGTAGATAAGTCTGAAACTAAGTCAGGTTGTGTATCTATATCTACTTTTCCTATTAATTTTGTTCCTACTGCCATTATATTTCAGGGTCAAATTCGTTAATAATAGTTGTTGTTATCTTTAGTAGAACTGTTTCAACATCTCCTGAAACTGTTGATGATTGCTCCGATATTTGCACGCCAATAGGCTGCATTGCCCCATTCCTCTCACGAATACCCAAGAATTTTGTAGGGTCATCGGTTGGCGCTAAATTCCCTATTAAATTAGGGTAGATAATTTTAAAGCTGTAATCCATTTTAAAATATTTATGTTAAATCATCATCAAATTTCTGTGTAAGGCTCCTATCAAAACTAGATACATCGTTTACGCTACCACCGTTCCATTTACCCATAATTAATTCGGGGACTGTTTCGCCAGTTGTATCACTCCATATTAAACAAATATCGCCAATCTCTAAGGCGTATTCTTCTTGATTAAATATAACAGAATTATCAATCACAACATAGCCCTTTTTCATAACAGCCACCTCATCATACTTTGGTGGTCTATTAATAAGGTTATAGGGAGATGATAACACAAAACCAGCAGCCGTACCATCATCATTCTGTAGTGATGAAGTCATAACAATCATACGAGGCGCAAAACCTGTTGACAGATAGTTATCCAAATCCTGTAACTTTAAACTCTGTGCAGGGTTTTGTGTGGTATTAACAAATTCGCCATTCTCATCTATAACTAAAAATTGACCTTCCCTACCAAAGAATGAGGGTACAGCAACATCTAATAGTTGCTTAAAGGTAGTAACGCTCCCCGTGCCTTCTCCCGCACTACCTTCGTAAAAACCCTGCGCTACCAAATGACCCTGCATCTCTTGTGCGCTGCTGGGATTAATTAAATTGTTAAGCGGTTCTGATTGGTCTATATAGTCTATGTAACCGAAATAAATATCTTCTAACAGTATTGCGCCAGTACGTGTTTTAATCGTTAAGAAGTCCCCGTTACGTGTACCTGTGTATGCGTTTGCATCGCCCTCTATATCGCCATTGGCTACATACACCCAATAAGAGGGTGCAAGGCGTGTTATCGTTAAGCTCTCTATTTCTGTTGCCATAGCTATATTGTATAATCGTAAACGTTTGATGTTAAATTTAAAGGCACATATCGCATCCTAAAGTGTATCGGCTCATCCTGCATGGTGGATACTACATCTTTAGGGCTTGATATAAATTGAGTAGTATTTAGTACTTCCCATACATCCCCATCTGTTGAGCCTTCAAATACAAATTGTGTAGTAGGATTAAATCCTTCGTAGGAATACCTGAACCTGTATTTTGTACCATTAGGGTTGTATGAACCCTGTAGGCTTATCACTTCTTCAAGTATTAGCCTATAAGTAGGTTGTGGCAATTGTACTACGTTACTTTCTGTTTCTGTTGCAGGGTCAACTATCCTGTAAAAGTAATTTTGAGCAACGTTATTAGGAGCGAATAAGTTTTGTGGTGGTGTTATGCCCCCTGCTGTTTGTCCTTCAATCCAGTTAACCTGATCCAAGCTATATTGATAGATAAACGTTACAGGGATCATATTAGCATAGGTAAAAGCTGTAAACGATACATTGTTAATCCCTGTGCTTACTACCGTTGTGAGCGTAATAGTTGGCACTAATACTACGGGAGGTGGTGTAGGTGCTACATAGAAAGGATTGTAAATGTTATCCTCGTCCCTGCTTAGTAATATTTCTGCATCTGTAAAGTTTTCCTTACCTACTAAACGCCTTGTTTCTAACGCTTCAAATGGTGTGGTTTTAGCAAAGTCACAATACACATAGTTATGCCGCCTCATTCGCTTAAACTGCCTGAATAAGCCGTACTCAACTACTTTACTTTGCCATACTTCATAAGGGATTAACTTACTACTCATAGCTACCCGCCTATCATCGCTTACCAAGTCGTAAACATTAACTTCCTCTATATCATCGGCTTGCTTATACCATATTTGTAGTTGGGTGGATAGCATTGTTTCGCTTAGTTCATCCCTGTAGTGCCATACGCTAGTGTAGTCTGCATTATCAGCAGTTATCATAAACGGACTGGAATAGATAAAGTTATTTACTCCCTGCCTTATCTTTAGATATATCATTTGACTGCCAAAGTCTCCAGACATATTCGTTAAGCTCCAATGTATTTGCGGTAATCCCGTTGCGGGGTCTTGAAAGTTATTTACGATACTAAATGAACTGTTTGCGTTGCCTATTTCCTCATCACACATATTCATTATAAGCACTTCCTGTATATCTTCTAACTCTATACCCTCGCTTGCATAAGTCCTTTGCGTATATGGATAAAGCTGTTTTGGTAATAGCTGCACACCGTTAAAACTGTAAACGCTCATATTCGGGCTGTTACGGTAGTACATTGCCTTTTCTAATGAGTTTTCAAGTCTTATAAACGTTGCTTTTTCCATATTTATGATATACTTTGTAAATGTAAGGAAAATAATTAATATATTTGCTTCATAGTTAACCGCAACTTAGCTAAGGAAAATATTATAGATGCATGATAAGGGACAGCCTTGTTTCATCTAGTACAATCCCCAAAGAAAGTTGCGGTTCTTAGGGGATTTTTTATTTATTTTCTGTTTTGATTTATGTTCAGGTAAAAAACGAATCAAACTTTACTAGAGATAGTATTGGATCGGGCAACTACCTTTATCACAAAGCGGAACGTAAACTAACGCTATGGGTGTAATTCCCTAAAGTTGGCTTAGCATCGTCGAGAACTCAACGGAAGCAAGTCTAACGTGGTTAGGGTTTAGGGGGTTTTTCTCTAACTACGTTAACTAACACAAACGCCTCAAATCTTACAAAAGCAAGTTGATATGATAACCATACTACACAAAGATATAACCAATACAATATACAGAATATTAGTTATAAACTTACACCATGTAAACGAGCATATTAATTTAGGGTATGAAATTAACGATAAGCCAATTCAATTTGATAAAATACATGATATTGGAATATGGCACATTACTTGGATTACCCACTAATATCATACTGGCTTAAAACCATACCCATTTGTACCGCACTTGTAAAGTTACCGTTATTATTAACCTTAATTCTTTCAAATGATACAGGTGGGTATAATTGCTTACCTGTGCTGTCAAAGAATGTAAAGTAACCGCTATCATCAAAGCTAAAGGTAAACCCTGTAGGCTGCACGTTATCGTTAAACATTACAAATTGGTTAGTGGCTATGATATTTATTAGGTAGCGTGTATATTTTTCCTCAATAGTACATTCTACAACTCCTATTCGTTCATCGGCAGGAAAATCAGCACCGCTCAATGATAGCCATTTGGCATCACGTATATAACCATCTAGTGGGAATCCATTAGTGTTATACGTGCGTATATATCCCCTTTCAGTCCGTATGGTGTTGCTTAAGTCCAGGAACTCCTGCAACGACATACTAAGCGGCAAAGTGTACTGGTAAGGCGTTAATATAGCACCTGTAGGGATATAATCTTCGCCCTCACGTATTGGCAATAATCCAGTTTCTTGTGTTATAGCATTCGGATTATTAACGTAAAGGGTATTCTTTATAGGCTTATTAGGGTACGGCAAACAAGCCGTTGCTAATTGCTGGTCTCTGTATTTCCTTAATGTCCTTTTTGATGTAAAGCGTAAATTACCGAAATTATCCCCATCTGCTAATCCCTCTATATTTTCAAAGCCCTCATTAGTTCGTAATACCAAAGTAACGGCAGGGTCAATGTAATATTTAAAGGTTGTGTTTTCGCTTTCTATGTTCTCTGCCCCCTGTGCTGCAAACAAAGTAAGTACTCTCGGCTCAATGATTGATATAGTATAGATACCCTCGTTTGCACCGCCAATAATCTGAAACGTACCACCCAAAGCCATGCCTAAACTCTCAAAATTGAAGTTGCCTATATTGGTTAGGATAAGCTTATTGTTTATATCATCAAAGGTATGCTGTAACTCAAATATAAGCGTATAATTTCGCCCAGCGGCTAAAGTGGTAACATCAAGTATAACTATCTTTTCATCATCTTGTGTGGCAGCGGTATTGGTTAAGTCTTGGCTTTTACGCTGCATATCATCAATAAGGAACGGATCACGTATAAAACCCGCCATTGCATCAATAGTATTTGTTGATAGTTCATTTGGTAGTACGTGTTCAATGTTGGCATGTACCGTATCAAATGTATTCCCTCTCTCGCTTTCCTTTTGAGCGTAGAAGTTTTTAAACCCTGTTTTTATAGACTTAAGGGCATACCTCGGATTTATATTACGGGTAAACGTTTCAAATACTCCTGTATCGCCTTGTATTAACGAGTACTGCCCCATTAGGTAATCCCTGTAATATTCGGCATACAAGCCTAAGAATACATTGTTATTGGCATCTATCTCAAAATCCCCGTTTATTTCAGGTCGTATGTGTTCCTCTATAAAGTCTTTAGCTGATAAAGTAAATGCCTTATCTAGTAACAACCTCATTAAGTTAGAGTTTGTTATGAACTGGTTATAAAACTCTCCACCCTGTTCAAATATAGGTGCAAACGGGTTTAAGCCGCTTGATGATTGGCATACATACCTAAACGCATCTATATACCTGATACAAGGAACTACGGTAGGTATTGCGGTACTCGTGGCTGTTATATATAACCTATCCTCTAAACTAAACTGAATACGGTTAACGGCTGCGTTTTGGCTACCTACCCTGAAATATACCCAAACTTTTGATGTTGATTGTATTTGCGGTATGGTGACCTCCATTTCATTAGGCAACTGGAAATCCATGTCGCTTTCCTGATTGGATCCGTTGTACCATACAACCGTTTCGACACCCGAAGCAAATGTTTGCCCTATTCTGATATACAAACCAAGTGAACCCGCTTTATCTCCTACATCTGTAACCTCATTTGGGCGGTATTTGTAAAGTATATCCGTTACAAACCTGAACTTTACATTGTTTAGATTGGATGCAGCTAATAGTATTTGAAATTGTTCCCCGCTATCTGCTGTATTAGTAATCCATGTCAAGCTGTTTTCCACACCCGCCTCAATCTGCTGCATTATCGGATTAAATTCTACCCCGTTGTCTAATATGGCAAACTCATTGGGTAGAACGTTTACAGGTGGATTAAAATTAAAAGGGGCTAATTTGTACTCGCTTTGTTGTATAATTGGCTTAGGTGGCACTAATACCTGTTGTAATGTTGGCGTAACAACAGGAGTACCATCCATTCCTATACCGCTAAATAAGTTTTGATGTATGTCGTAGTTTAATTTAAACCTTGCCTCGCTTAATTTCTGTATTACTACAAAACTTATCTCATCATTTCCGTTATAGTTTACATCACTTACATTGCCTACTATTTCAGTTCCATTCTCTAAATCTATTATAAGCTCAATCTGCAATTCGTGGTAGTACCTTTCGCTATCCCTTAAAAACTGCTCAAAGTAAAAGCCATACTTATCCCTCGCTTTAGTAATGGTAAATTTAGCGTCACCATCCCCAGCATATAGCGTATCTCTACCTTTTCTATTTTCCTCTTGCCTTATTACAAACGGTGTTGCATCAAGTCCAAAAGGCTCATCTATTTGCACTTTGCCTATGCTCTGTAAAAAGTTGAAGAAAAATATCATGGTTTAAAATTAGGGTATAAGGTGTAGAATATCTTATCAAAAGCCCATCCCGTTAAATATGCCTGTGGCTCATCATTGGATACATCTAAAGATAAGCCTATAAATTGGCATATATGATTAACTACATGAGTAGTTTCATGAGCTATGTATTGTATTTTTATGTCTTTTTCGTGAAAGGCTACATGTATTACATCTTTTATTACAAACACCATTGCCCCACACCCCGCAAAGTCATTGTTTAGCTTCCCCTCTAACATGAGATTATACTTTTTAACTAAAGTATCCCAATCACTTATCTTTATAACTTTTAGTGTTATATTGTATAGCGGAACTTTAAATGTCTTTGATACCATAAAAAAAAGTTAGGTAGTTATGCAAATATAACCATTTAAAAATAAATGTAAAATATATTTGATTTTGTGTTGCGTATTCAAATATAGTTGTATATTTGTACTCAGATAACAACAACGAAACAATAGAAATTATGAACACTAACTCATTTGATAAAAATTTCCCATTCTCTAATACCGAAATAAGAATGCTTTATGCTAACGCAGTAATGTTAGATGTAAGTAAATTCGACACACACATAAGCAATCACTTTAGCCCTAAAGTTTTTGATATATGCAATGAAAGAAAAGTAAGTATAAGGTATGCTTTAGGGCGTGCATATTTTTTAATTACAGGTAAAACACTACAGCCTAATGAATAGTCATAATCATGCTATATTTTTAATAAGAGAAGAAATAAGACATTTAAATATTATTCTAAAAGGTAGAAAACATTTAGACTATGACAGTTCTAAGGAAATAATAAATCTTAAATTAAAAGATTTAATTGAAGCACTAAAAAAACTTGAATTATGATTGAACCAAAACATACCATCGGACGATCCAAAACTTCATGCGCTTTATGTGGAGAGAAATTAACAGCACCTATATTTTATGATGGTAAAATATACGGATGGTCTTGCATAAAGAAGGTTAATCCAACTCTTAAGAAAAAGAAAACACATTTTGTTGTTGCAGATAGTTTTACAACTACTAAAAATGAAAATGGTAGTATAACTGTGGATGCTGTTTATCAGGGTTCCAATTACAAACCTGTTAAGTTTTGGGGTGTAATACATTACAGAACCTATATCGACGGCACACCTTGTATAGATGCTAGGGAAGTTCAATTAGTGGATGGCGTTGCTTATATCGACCTTCTATGTTTTAAAAAAGGAATTTTTTAATATATAGACAAATGAAAAACAATCCTAAAGGATCTGGCAGGAAAGAAAAATACAATACACAAAGCACTACTACCAGCTTTCGTGTGCCTTCGGATCAAAAAGACTATATAAGAGGTGTAGTTAACCGTTGGCTAGACAAATTTAAAAAGTAACACAACCCTATTTTCGTCGCATCAGATAGGGATTTTCTCATTTAATAAATTATGAAATTATGAGTACAAAAAGCACCAAACACAATGACCCCGCATTTCCCACATTGGTATATGATGAGAAATCAGGAATGCCAAACGGTCACTACGAGGGAATTACCTTAAGGGATTATTTCGCTGCTAAGGCTATGCAGGCTATTATAAGCAATTCAGATACTCTTAGAGAATGCATTAATTACGCAATTAAAGACAACATTGAGAGCAATGATGAAGTTGCATTTAAGGCTTATGCTATGGCTGATGCGATGCTTAAACAACGTGAGTTATGATTTTAACAGAGAAATGCAAAGTCGCTTTTGAGGAGTGGTGTTCGGATAACTATAGCCAGATGATAAATACTGAATTTGATGAGTCTTATTCTGTTTTTATATCATGCATGCCTTATGTGTGTGAAAATGCCCTTATAACTGAATTTTTTGATAGCGTAGGAATTTATATATCTATCCAAAGGTTAAGTGTAACTGGGTGGTATAACTTCAATATAAATGACAAATATACTACCTCCTTTGCATCACGCACCGAAGCCCTTAAAGCCGCAATTACCGAAGCTAATAGATTGTTTAACGATAAAAATTGAGAGTATGAAAATACTAATATCTTTTATAGCATCAATATTAGCATGGGAACTATTAAAATATATTATACATCGCAAATCCCCCATATACTCCAAAGAAATACCTGACTTCAAATACACATCATATCCACCACCCCGACCCACAACTTCAACAACTTACAATGTTAACTTTAAATATGAGTATAAGCAATGATTGAAATACTACAATACGCCCTTTCAGGATTTTGGAAATTCTTAGGGTTTTTAATAATACTCTGTTTACTACTGCAAACCGTTGTAACTATTATAAACACGATATTCAGGCACATAAATATTAACAAACATGGTTGTCCACCGCCTCATTGTGATGCAGATGGAGACTTTAAAGAAGATTAGCCCCATAACGGGGCTTTTTTATCCCTTAAAAGTAACCCCCGTAAATGTAACAAGGTTGTTGTGTGACTTTGTTATGCTGTTCTGATTGGTACTAAACGCCCTTATCCCCCGCTTATCTATACTTATGTTGTTACTAGCCACATTACCCGCCAATACGCTATTCATTACCTCGTACATATCCGCTTTGAAGTTAGTACCATCCCCTCCAATATTAGGTAACCCACCAAACAAAGTACCACTATTCCTTAAGAAATCAGTATCGGACTTAAATACATCTGCGCCTTTTGGTAGATCCACCAACGTATCAGTTGAAGGTGTACGCCATAAACCACCATCTTTAGTCCTTACTATCTCACTTCTGCCACCATCCCCAACAACGGCTAAACCACCACCAAAGTTACGCACACCATCTTTAAACTGTGGTATATCCTGACTTGCTATTAAAGCTATTTGCGCTGCTCCTAATGCGCCAACTAATACAGATAGGGGTATATTAGGTAAAGCTGCTACAACTCCCTGTGCGGTGTTTACAATAGCGTTAAATAGAGCTATCTCTTTTTGTTGCTTAGCTTCCCTGTTTCGTGCTTCACGTCTTTTCTCATCAGCTTGGTCTTGTATCTGCTGTTTTGCTTCTTCTGTTATTGCAAAGCGTTCAGCTAAACGCTGTTGCATGTCTATTTCGGCTAAGTCATTTTCTAACCTCTGTTGTGAGTTTTGATTAAGAAGATTAAAGGCTTGTTGCGCTATTTCTGTTACTGTGGTAAACACAACTGCAAACTGTTTACTTATGTTATCCCCAGCACCTTTAAAATTACGCTCAAACTGTGTTAAACCATCCTCTCCTTTTTTAAAGAATTGTTCTAAAGCGGTCAACCCTAAATCTCCAAATATACCGTCACTAAAACTAGATAAATATTCATCGGTAGCACGTTTTAATTCCAGTGTAAGCTGCGTGCTTTTATCGTAACGTGCCTGTTCAGCATTTTGTAAATCTGTAGTTAACTTAATCTCTTTATTCCTTAAGTCTACATAGGTTTTAGAATTTTGCTCATCTACGCCCATACCTGCCATGAGTGCTTGTGTGCGCCTTAATTCTACCCTAATACGCCTTTCTTCACCATCCTCAACTATAGCTGTTTTGCGTTCTTCTAGCTCTTTAAATTTAGCATATGATGTGTTAGGAGTTACATTGTTCAACTCCATATTCAATTGCCTTAAATTGGCTAACTGCTCTTCATCTATAATGTTAACTTCCTGCTGGTCGTTTATCGCATCTAATACACCTTTAAGTTTTCTGGCTGCCTCTATTGTTAAGTCACTTTTCTTGTTAAGATAGTTCTCGTCTATAGTTTGCCTTTTAATATAATACTGCCTTTCAAGTTCTATAAGATTGGTATTAGTAGCTGTACCTTCTTTCAAGGCGGCTGCGTACGTTTCTTTTTGATTTTTATACTCTAAGTCATTAAGCCGTTGCGCTTCTTGAGCTTGAATGTTTAGTAGTTCTTCTTGTTTAGCATAATAAGCATTAGCTGCATCTAATCTAACAGTATAGTTTTTATCCTCATTATTCATTAACCTTTCCTGCTGTTCTATTTGGAAATTAATGTTTTGTACTATTTGCTCATTTATAGCACGTAAATAGTCTATATCGGCTTTTTGGTTTTTCTTCTTGTCGCCCCCATAGTATTTTTTATTAACTACTACCCCATCCTCCATTGTCTGATTAGCGGCATCTAAAGCACCCTGAAACTTTCCTAATTGTATGGCATTATCCTCTAATGCCTGACTTTGTTGTCTTATGGTTTTATCATCTCCTAGAATATCAAAAAAGTTACTTATTACTCCATCTTTAGCTCTTTCTGCGCGTGCATCTTTTGTAGCTTGTATATTGGCTAATAAGGCTCTCCTTTCGGCTTCTAATTGATTTATTTGCTCTTGGTGAAAGGCGGCATTTTCTCGTGCCTTTTCTAAAGTAGCGGCTTCCCCTATTTCTTTATTTAATTCTTCATATATAGCTAATTCGGTTCTTAGTGCAGTTTCTCTAATACCTTCTTGCAAATAGTTATCTCTGCTTCTCTCGCCTCCCGCAATTAAATTAAACCCTTTTACAACATCAGCAGTTAGCTTTATAATCCCTCTTAATGACTTGCTTATAACCCCATCACTTTCACTAAACGTCCTTATTAGATTAGTCCATTCATTTCCTAGTCGTGTTGTGGCTGCCGCTAAAGTTTCTACTCGGTTTAAATTCTCTATACCATAAGCTTTTTCTAATTGTTTAGCGAATTCAGGCAACACCTCTGCCGCCATAACTTTACCGTCTTTAAGTAATTTATTTAATTCTATTTCGGTAACACCCATAGATTTTGCTAAAATACCAAACGCCCCCGGTAATCTTTCTGCTAACTGTCCTCTTATTTCCTCTGCCTGAACATTGCCTTTGGAAATCATTTGCTGCAATGCTAAAAATGCTCCTTGCTGCTGCTCTACGCTTAAACCCATTGCACCCGAAGCCTTAGCAACGCTTTCAAAAATATCGTTTATTTGTTTTGAAGTTATCTCACCCGCATCTATGGCGTTTTTTGCTGCTGCGTAAAAACCAGTATAAGACCTAGTAAGTCCATTGATTTCTATCCCGTATGCCTCTGATATTCTGGTTAAAAACTCCTGTGACTTAGCAAAACCTTCTTGCGTTCCTACTACTTGCTTCATTGCAAACCCTAAAGACTGTAATTCTTTGGTAGTTTGAAACACATCTTTAGCCACCATGGCAAAAGCTGTAACACCTCCTACTATACCAAAAGCACCTACTAAATCTTTTATGCCTCTTACAGCTTGCATCGGGTAATTACCCACGTTCCTATTAAATCTACCTACGGCTCTATCTGCTGTTGTTACCCTTTGGTTTAGTCGGTCAAATTCCCTCTGTGCATTTTGAAGTTCCCTGTCATATTCCCTTTGAGTTTGTGTGGCTGTTCTACCCCTAACTATTAAATCCTGAACTACCCTAGCTGCTGCGGCTTGCTGTCTACTTAATTGTAAATAAGCACTGCCAAGTAAATTAGTTGAACGTTGCTGCCTTTCCTCTGCCCTTCGTTGATCTTCGCTTAACCTTAATCGTTCCCTTTCAGTTCTTATCCTTTCGCGTTCGGCACGTTCATTGTTTATATTTGCTGTTGTGTTGTTATTTGTGGCGGTAGTTGAAGCATTAGCGGCATTTACTAAACGTTCTTGTAGCTGGACTTGCGCCCTCATTAATGAGTTTGTGGTTTTCAGTACGTTGTTAAGGCTATTTATTGATGTGACAAATTGGCTGGGAAGTTTAAGATTTTTAGCTGCATTGTTTACCTTATTAATATTTTCTACTGTTTTTAGAAACTCTGCGTTTAATTTTCGTACTTCTTTGTATTCGGCTAATGCGCCTGTTTCTATCATTTCGCTATTGTTAGCCATGTTTTTTCTTGCTTTGTTGTTTTACAATATCCCTAGAAATTATTTTAAGTTCAGTAAAATATCTTAAACTATCTTCGTCATTAAGTCTTACTCCGCTTATTCTAGCCATAGTTAATACATCTTTCTCAAAACTAGATTTTATATTGCTGCCCGTAACTTTTGAGCTATCCTCAAGTTCACTTATTTGAGCCATTAAAGCCCCTATTACCGAATTATGAACTCTTTCTATTTCTTTTGATAATGGCTTATCTTTGCTGAACTTGACTTTTATATACTCAATAGAATTAATTATGTCTATCTGCTCATTTAATTCATCTTGAGTAGATGGTAAAAACACCATTGCAAATAATATGGTTTCAATAACTGAAACAATGGCTTGAATCCTTTTAATTTGCTCTTTTTTGTCATAAATAGAACTAAGCTCGTAGTTTTTTTCTATATCACACAATTCATCTAATATCGAATAAAAAGCGGCTTCTTTTTCCTCTGGTGTACCTTCCCCTAAAGCGTCAAGATTTGACTTGTCTATTATCTCTTTATAAAACAACTTGGCGGGTATGTCGCAATTGGTATATAGCATTTATCCTTGTCGTATTAATTTAATAGTGTATTGCCTAAGTTTAGGAGCATATTCTTGTTTGTCTATTTTAGTAAATGTTCTTTGATTAAGACCAAATATATCCTTGCTATATGCCGTAGACAATAACCCTGCCTTGCTATTTCCGCTATCAAAGGTATATCTATTACCGCCTAGCGGTAAAACAAACAGGCTATTAACAAATGCCCCTGTATTAATAAGGTCAACTTGTCCATAGCCTGCAAGTGGGTTCTTTAGGTATTTACGGTTAGCGTATGAATCGCTCCTGTATTCCCCTATTTTAGTATAATCAGGTAATAAACCAAATTCAAACTCATTCCTTTTCGCCTTTTTTAGCGGCTCTGGATTTTTCGTTATTATTTGCGACATTTCCTGTTGAAGCCTCGGTAGCGTTATTCTGCTCAACCTCCTGCTTAGTTCCGCTGCTGTCATGTTTAACCCTTGTTAGTAGCCTTTCAGCTTCTACCGTGTCTTTATACGGTAAGCTATCGGCTATTTTGTTAATTTGATCTTCTTTCGATAAAGATACAAATTTATCATAAGCTTTTTCGCTAAATGATACGCCTCCTATTTGTCTTGACTTTGCCATGTTATTATGCTGTTACGGTAAACGGTTTAGATTCTCCTTTTAGTAATGTTACATCGTCAGCAAGCAGCGCTGTTGCAACAGGTGGTGTAGCCGTAGCATCCCATAATACAACTTTAACTTGGTGTCCTAGTGTTAAATCAGGGTCAAATGTTATTGTGTAGTTTCCTACTTCTATGCCTGTAGATACAGTATCTATAGATTCAACCGTATTGTCTGTCATGTCAACAACCCTAATGTTATCTACGGTAATCCCAGGCATCCCGTAGCCTCTATTTCCTAATCCATTTATGGTCACATTTATACCATTTGCAACAGAAGCTGAATTTATAACTACATAAGTAGATACAATTGGTTTTATATCTTTTACTATATTAAAACCTAAACTGTCAGCAGTAATAACAGCCATTCTTCTGTTTATTTCAACCTCATTTGCAAGTTGCATATCTATAAGCGTTCTTGCACCTGTATCTCCTGTGGTTGGTCTGTATGTCTGTGTATTAAACATACTAAGGGTAAATCCTGAGAATTCAGTCTCATCGTTATTCCACGTACCATAGATGTTGTTATCCCTATCTATAAGTATAACTCCTCCCTGCATAGAGGTGTTTTTAGAAGATGCAGCAGATTGAAAAGCGATTCCGTGCCTAAACTCAAATTGTAGCATAGGAAGCCCATTACGAACGGTTAAGGATATACCGCTGCTAAAGTCCTCATTAGTTGGATCAGCTGTGTTATCTGTAAACGCAGTGGCGTTATAAAAAAGGTCAAATGTAGTTTGCTGAACTAAAGCTATAACTTCTGCCTTAGTAAGCCCCTCTAGTTCTGATATGCTTAAACTCCACCCACTTGGTACTTTAATGAAAGAATACCATTCTTTTTTCTGGATAAACTCGCATGGGTTTAATCCCGTACCTAAGAAATCTTTGTTACACAATAATGTGTTTATTTGTGCCATAGTTTTTTAAATTAAATTATTAAGCGCAGTTTGTACCATTTGGATCAAAGCTATATATATCTACAATCAGCTTAAAGCAATGGTACGGCTGCAAATCATCTGTTATTTTAACTGTATAGTCATCATACACCCTTTCTATTCCAGTAACTACTCTTGATATTTCCCCGTCAGGTATTCCATCTAAGGCATCTAAAACATCTTTATGCACTTCGCTATCACGCCTGTCATAACCTCCCTTTATTTCAACTAAATCAAGCGTAAAAAATAGCTGTATTTCAGTTGAATAATTTATAAAGTCTACCTTTTCCAAGTTTTCAGAAACTAAGAAGAAACATTTATTACCTTCGGCTGTTATCATATTGATATATTCGCCTTTAGATGTGTAATGCTCTATAGTCCTTAAATTATCCCTGAATACGGTGTAACATTTAGGGTATATGGCTAACATGTTGCTCCAACTTAGCTTTTTTTCAAGCTGTTTCTGTATGCTATCAATAACAGCATCTATGCCTATAGGGTTTTCTTTAGCTATTACCATAACTTTAGATTACCTTTTAGAGTTGGGTTAAGTGGTAAGGCAACTACTATGCCTCCATCCCCGTCAGGTGTTAATATAGCTCCATCAGGGTATTTAACAGGAAACAAAACATTTATTACTTTACCTATAGCTTCGGCATACATAGCCCTTGCGCCTTGAGATACTAATCTGCCCTCCTGTGTAAATGAACCCTCTAATTGTTGATACAATAAGTCTAAGCTAATTATGTTGCTTACAGTAGTCCGATTGCTTCTAATAGTAGTAGCTATCATTTCCATTGTTTTTACAGCAACTGAATAGCCTATAGCCTCATCGAAAACCTGTTGAAAGTCCAATATTACATTAGAATAATCAAGTGCATAGTTAAGGCTTATTACGTTGTTTAGAACAGGGTATGCAGCCAATGTGTTAGTATCAAATACTTTTCCTAACACATCGCTTACACCCTCGCTTTTCAGCCTTTCTAATTCTACCTGCAACGTTTCATTGGTAGCATCCTTATTGCTTAGGGATGCAAATACATTTTCTACCGTTACAAGAGAATTGAACCCGTTGAAATACCTGCCCGATACGCTTTCTGTATTTTCGTCAGTAAGCACAATAGTTGATGGTTGTATTGCTGGATACCAGCCAACCCTATTAACAAGTATTTCTTTGGATTCTATACTATACATTACTCTTGTTCTTCTTTAGTTTCATTAAACGTTACCACGCCTCTTTTTACAAGCGCATCCAGCCTGTCTGCATCTAAATCAGATACATCTGCTCCCACCTCGTAAGAAGTTGGGTAACCACCGTTAGCATACTTAGCAGAGTCTTTAAAAGCTACTGCCACTGTATATCCTGATTGTTGTTTCTTTCTAGCCATTATCCTTGTGTTATAGTGGTATCAAGTACAAAAATAGCGTTAACATTGTCAATTACAGGAACTACCCTAGATTGAGAGTTAGTAACCTCCATTAGTGAAGGACGGTTTAGTCTGTACTTAGACACTAACATGAAGTCATCTACCTGTTGGTAGGCAACCCCCGCAACTGGCGCGTTTTGTTCAGCTAGTGTAGCATAAACAAGTGAGCCTAAGTTATTGGTGTTAGTGAATACTACAGCACCGTCTTTCCAAGGCTTAACACGTACATCAATACCATTCCTTTGAATGTTAACGTACCTGTTTATAATCTCAACACCTAACCCGTAACGTGTTTGGAATACGTTCCTTGCTTGGTCTGCTGTAGGGGTTGGAATATTAGCCCCAAATATACCATAAGCAGCTGCAAAAGACTCTTTAAACTCGGTAGTTTTAATAGCATTGTTGAACGTAGCCAAATCCATCATTACAAGGTTTGGTGTCCTGCCTGATTGTGACGCTGCATCAATAAGCACTTGCATGTCGCTGATTGGCGTTGCTGCTGGATTGCTCCATGTTGTTTCAGATTCAAACTGATTGGTAGTTAGGTAACCGTAGTCAATCCTGATACCTGTGCCAACTGTTTCTGTATCTTCTACAACCACAACACCCGAACTAAGCCCCTCTTGGAACATAGCTTCTAAACGCTCATATTGTGCGCCAATAACAAGTCTTGTATCGCTAAAGAATAAAGCTAATGCATCATCTACACGGCCTAAAGCTACTAAAGTTTGAAGTTCAGTAAGTTTTTGCTCACGTATTGCAAGTTCGATACCCATTTTAGGTATATCACCTGTAGCGGTTGCTAAAGATGGTCTCTTCTTTAGTGGGATAGATGAATCCATTGCAATAATATCAGCAGCTACTAGGCTGTTGTTTACTGATAGTGAGTTCCACTTACCATCTAAACTAAAACGTTTCTGTAGAAAACGCCTGTAAAGGTATGTAGGTGCTAAATCTTCTCCGTTAAATGTTTCTACTACCCTAAGCGTGATGCCGGGGAAGTATAATTCTAGCCATTCGGCAAAGTTTGATGTTTCCATATGTTAGTCTGCTCTTTGGTCTATTAGCGGTAAAGCTGTCTTAACTGCCGATGCAATTGTTGCAAAGTCATAAGGTGCTGCCACAGGGTTTAACGTTCCTCTAACCATTATTCCTGCAAATGGTCGTGCGGTTGGTACTGTGTTGATGATAACACCTGCATAAGTGTGTCCTGATGGTAGGGCTTGGTAAGCTCCACCTGCGTAAACACTTGTAACAGGAATCGCAAAGCCTGTACCTGCTCCGATACTTGTTGCAGATAGTGTGTTTCCTGCTGCATAGCCTGTACCTTTGCTTACAATAACTACTGCTGTTACAGCTCCTGATGCTACAGTAATATTGGCTGTTGCACCTGAACCTGAACCGCCTGTTAAAGCTACACCGTTGAAAGTTCCGTTAGTATAACCTGAACCTCCTACAATTGTACCTGTAACATTAATAGCTCCTTCGCCATCAATAGGCATAGGTTTGTACTGGTTTGTAGCCGTTTCCCTGATTATTACATGCCCTGTTGATATTTGGGGGGCTGTATAACCTGTAACTTCTAATGTCCTGCCGCCTCGTATAGACTGGAAATTGTCTACTATGATAATGGAATCTTTACCATCATCGTAGTTAACAGGGGCATTGTTTAAATTAGCTGTTGCCATTGTTTTCTTTGTTAAGTTAAATATTAATTTTTGCAGCAATCCTATCTATATCCTCTTTGCTGGCTTCTTTAGATGCCCCCTTTTGATGTGTACCGCTCGGTGGTGCATCTTTGCCAAAAGTTGTAATCTTTGCTTCCTTAGCAAAATTGGTAAAATCTGCTGCCAAATCTGTAGCGTAGGTTTCATACTCTTCCTCTGTTTTAGGTGTCCTTCCTTTAAACATAAAGGCAGGAATGTCTTTTAAACGTTCGTCAGATTTGAATCTTTCTTCTATAGATTTAGTTTGTTGGGCTGTTTTAAAGCCTGTTACTTCTCCCGCAATTTCTTCAAGCCTTTTTTCATTAGCTTTAGTATATGCCTTAAACCATTCAGGAGCATCTTTAAACTCATCTACTGGTTCAGGTTCGGGGTTTAGTTCAGTTTTCTTTTCAGTTGCTTTTTTAACAGCATCCGTAGCCCTTCTGTCTGCTTCTGATACAGCTTCTAATATAACATCTTCCCTGTCTTCGATATAAGTATCAATTTCAGTATCATTGTCAATCTTAGCCGCCCATTTAGCCGCAATGTTTTCTTTGAAAGTTTTTGTAATAGACTTACCCTTGAATTTTAATTCAATTGCTGCTAGTACCTTATCCTTTTCTACTGCCATAATTATTGTGTATTTACGTTGTTACTAATTTCATTCAATGTCTGTTCAGCATCCTCACTAAGCCCTGCGTATTTTATGCTCTCTAATTGGCTCATGATAGGAAGTCCACCGTTTGCCGCTAGTGCGTTATCTATCCTGTCCCTTTCATCATCAACACTAAACAGGCTAAACTTAGGTGTTATCTCCAAATCAATAGAGGGTTTTAACGTGCTGTCTATAGCGCACAATGCCGACTTTAAGAAATTTATACGCCTTTGTATGCCCTCGCCATAAATACCGTTGTGGTAGTCTTTAGCGTTAAGGTGTGCATCAATCATTATCCTGTCAAAAGCAACTCCTGATATGTCCCCTAAACCCTGCATAGCCTTAAATGAAATGTCAGGCGTTTGAGTAATGGTATATATCATGTTGGTTAGGGTTTCAATCTCTAGTTTTATGCTTTCAGGTGCCTGATCCCAATTCACATAAGATAGCTTTGCACCATCCTTACCCATTATAACCTTGCCTGTTTCGCCTTTATCAGCCCATCCTTCAATATCCCCCTCTGCAAACAATATAGGGCTTCCGTTGTAATCGTTAGTATCTCCAAAGTTAGATATAAGAACCTCTAGCCTTTCAATCATACTCTGCACATCCTGCCAAACCGATTGCGTTATCTTGTAATAAATAACAGGTATCTTGCCATACAAAAGCGGTATTTCTTCTTCAATTATCCACTCCTGACCTGATGATTTTATATACTTTGTTTTGGTGTCTTTATCATAAAGGTCTAGCCTGTCAATATCTTTATTCCCTGAACGGGTTTTATAAGCAACTCCAAAAGCTATTAAATCCCTGCTTTCATCATCAAATAACGGTATCAGCTTATAACCTTGTTCGGGGCTGTAAAGGTTTACCCTTAACTCAACTGTGTTGTCCTCTCTGACTTTACTAAACCATATTTCGGCTACTTCCGTTTCAGATGCTAACTTTTTAAATAGTTCTGAATTTTTAAATTGTAGCTTGTTGTTTCTCCATACTAAATTAACTGCATCGTTTAGCCTTGTATCGGTTTGACTAACTGGCTTACATTGTAAGTTAACCGCACCGCCTGTAGTAAAGGCTGTTTTACGTGATACGATTAGTTTCTGCAATGCTAGGGCTATCCTGTTTACTTCTATATATTCCGTGTTTATTACAGGATTACCATTTGCATCTTTATAGTCGGCTTCTTTTTTTACCTCTTTCTTGCGCCTTATCGTTTGGTCGTTTACCTTGTGAAACTGCGGGTAATATTCTTTAAACGCTTTGTATTCATAATAGCTTTGCCACTCCTTAAATATTTGAGGAATCAATGTTACTGGCGACAATCTATTTTCTACAAAGAAATCTACATTCATAGATATAAAGCATTAAAGGCTACCCCTAACTTAATAGAAGTAGCCTTTGATAGTGTATTTAGGGTAAACTGTATCTTCACAGTCTTAGTTGTTTTGCACAAATATAAGAAAATATTTAGATATGCAATGTAATGGTGTTAAAATTGTACACGTGAGAGGATTCGAACCTCCAAAGCTAACGGGTCTAAGCCGCCAAGATGTGCCAGTTCTCAATAAAGCCACACGTGCGTTTGAGCAGGATATAGGACTCGAACCTATATTAACAGGGTCGTAACCTGTGATTTTATCCAATTAAACTAATCCTGCGTTTGGGTGCTATATGAGAATCGAACTCATATCAGATGATTCACAGTCATGCCGCTTAACCAATTAGCGTAATAACACCATTTTAGTCGGAGTAGCAAGGATCGAACTTGCGCTATCTGATTCAAAGTCAGATGTGTTAACCAACTACACTATACTCCATTTTGTCGGGTATGCAGGACTCGAACCTGCAATCTCCTCCTTCCAAGGGAGGCACGTAACCAATTTTGCCAATACCCGAAATAAAAAAACCTCCAGTTAAGGAGGTTAGCTATAATATATTATAAAACATATCTACACGCCAGTACCTCCTGAATATAATTCGGGCAGTTGTATGCGTTGAGTATGTAGTATTACTGTTTTCATATTGCAAATGTAACAATTATTATGATATATACAAATAAAAAAGGCACGCTATTAAACATACCTTAACTTGGACTTATAAAAACGCTGTGGGATTGTAAATATACTAAAGTTTTTTCTATTTCATTACTTATTTATTATCCGTTTATACAACTCCAAGCACGCTATAGCATCCCCCAACGCATTATGTCCGTTCTTTTCGATACCGAACCTGTTACATAAGTTATCAAGGTCGTGAGGGGCTTTAAAATGCTTACGTGATAGTTGTAAGGTGCAGATATATCCCATGCCTATTATCCTATGATTAAGATGAATCACGTTTAGGTAATCAATCCAACCCATATCAAATAAAGTATTATGGCATATAATGGTTTCAACTCCGAATATACTTAAAGAACTTGACAGGTTCATCAAAGCAAAACGTAAACCAACACCACCCTCCAACTGTTCCATAGTAATTGCATTAACAGCCATAGCTTTATCTGTGTACTCCATGCCATAAGGCTTGATATACGTTTGCCATTTGTGTACAATGTTCAGGTCGTTATCGGTTATGACTAAACCTATTTCACAAAGAGCGTGCTTTTGTTTGTTTAGCCCACTCGTTTCAATATCGAGGAAAGCTATCATTCTCTTATTTCGTAATTAAACCATGCAGTAAATAATTCCTCTATATTATATGACTTATGATTATCACTATTTAAAGTGAAATAATCAATGCCGTTAACTTTTCTATGTGTTGTTTCATTAACAACAAACAATGCAAACTCGTGATGTAGTTCCAATTAAAAAAAGAAACCCGAACAAAAGCGGTGGTAGACGCAATCATTCGGGGCTTATTAATGTTGTTATTGTAGCTACCACACTACTAACATTGCTATATGTACTCTGCTATTATATCTTTAACCGATTGTTTAAACTCCTGAACTTTTGATTTAGGTATTATCTTAGTAATAGTAACCTTTTCTGTAGGCTCATCATACTTATACTTACGCCCTGCGTTTACTCTTTTACCTCCTGATGGCATGTTAATAGGGATTATTATTTTTACGTTCAAATTCAGGCATCATATACCATTTCATTATAGACACCCATTTATCCCAATCTGTTGAATCTTTCTCAATAGTATCCAAAGAAGCCCTTATAAGTGAGGCTACCGAATTTATTCTATCTGTATGCTTAAGTCTATCTAAAAAAGAAGTGGTAAACCTTGTTTCAAACAGCGCAACAAAGTCTACACTAAGACCTTGTTTTTCTAGCTGCGATATACAATCCGAGTAAGTCATTAAAAAACATTTTTTATATGGTTCTCTAAATTGTATATTTCTTCTTTGTAATATTGATTAAGGTTAACAAACTCTTTAACTTCAAAATCTTCCATTTCATCAATCCTGTTTAGAAGGCAATCGTTAGTGTATTGTAATTGACCTTTTAAACTTTCTAAATTTTCTCTTTGTATTTTTTCTGAATGTGACATAATTTCTATTGTTTCGTTGTTGTTATCTGAGTACAAATATACAACTATATTTGAATAATACAATAGTTAATCAAATTATTTTCAATTTATTTTTACCTAAAGCCACTTACCCACGCATTACTTTTGTTCCTAATAGGGTTTTTAAGGTAAGCATCGTAGTGGTTAGCATAGGCAGTACACGCAATGTAATCAAATAAGTCACTAAAATGCCCTAGTTTCTGCTGCCTAGCCCCCGTTTTAGGGCTTGTTTCCATTTCCTTTAACTTAGTGCCATCGGGTGCTTCTTTAAGGCTTACAAAGTCGCTAATAGCTTTTTTACAATTCTCGCTTATGTAAAATGCCAATCCCCCTATATTGTTCTCAAATACCGTATTTATCCAGTTACCCCGCATTACAACGGATGGGTTTGATTTAGACACCCTGTTAACTGGTCTGTATTGCTTTAAATAGTCAAGTATAAGTGTATAGAAGTTATAACCGTTCTCTAACTTGGTATCTTGCTTATTAGCTGTTGCATCCCCATATATAAACATTCCCGAATTATGTGCAGGATATCGCCTTATTATCTCGTTACACACGGCTCTAACTGTGTTGTTTGGCGTTTCTCCTGCTATCTCATCAATCATGTACATATTAGACCCCTCCAACTGAAATATCCCACAAGGCAAATAAGGGTTTACGTTATCGTCCCAGCTTATATGTAAGGGTAAGGCAGGATTGTATTCAAACGTTTTTACATGGTCGGCTATCTCGAAGTGTTTATAGAACTCTCCGCCTGTCTTTAGCTGTATATCCCAATTGCCTTCAACAAATACTTCATACTCAAATCTGGGCATGTTACGCAAACTTTCAATATATGATTCTGTTAGGTTTGAATTGCCATGCTCATCTACATTGTCGGTTATCTTTGCGGGAATATACAACCATCTTGGCGGCAATGTGTCATTTTTCCACTTATCATAAATCAATGTCTTTACCCATCCGAATGTAGGGTTGCATGTAGCCATTATAATAGGATTTGGCTGGTGTTCTGTGTTTGGTATTATCCAACTACCTGAACGCTCAAAAGCCTTATTTAGTGACTTCTCCTGACACTCGTTTATTTCCTCGAATAAAAAGCCATTTACCTCTAATCCTTTCATCCAGTCTAATTCCTTATCATTGGCGTAATTCTCGCCTTTGAACAGGATTATAGACCCGTTGGGGTGGGTGTATTCGTATGGGGATTGTTTAAGTACCCCTGATGGGTTTATTTTAAGGAATGAAGGTATTGTTGTTGTTCGTATCTTTTCCATTGAACTCCTAATAACGATCCACCTCGATTTAGGGAATACCTGACACAATACTAGTAATGCAGATAACCCCCAAACACTCTTGCCACCTCGTATTGCGCCACCGTACAAAATTAAATTGTACTGCTCGCTTTGTATGGCATTCATGGCTGTCGTTTGCTTTGGAGTTAAACGCATCGGTTAATTATTATTTCATTTCCAATTTTGACACCTCTTTGTGTGATAAAAAAAACATGCCCTGTAGGATTATATATTATACATGCTTTTATGCCTCTCCACTTTATTTTTCCTCTTGTAATCTCTCCTTTAATTGGCGGATTTGCGTATTTTAAGTTAGATATAAACGCATTCTCTTGAATGATGGATATTCTATTTAAGTAATCTATAGTTTGATTTCGTATTTTGTCTTGTAGTGTATGCATAAAATAAAAAACCCACACGTCAAAAGGTAGTCGTCTTTATCTGTGCAGGATTTATATAAGTTGTAATTAACAGCGACTACTCTGTTTATATCTTTACTTCTTTATCGCCCCATTGGATTACAGTGGTGGCTGGTATATCTTTACCGTTGGTGGTATGGTCTACCTTATCTCCGTACTTTCTAGGAATCATTTTGGCTACAATCCATTTCCTAGCATCAACCTGTAATCTATTCCTAGATATTACATTGTGGTTAATTATTTGATTGCCATATTCATCTTCCCCTGTTACATCTTCCCCTTGTTTGTCTGCTATCTCTAATATTTCTTCAAAGATATTATCCGCTCTTGCCTCACACGCACGTACGTACCGTTTGGATTTTTCTTCATCTTCATCACACCACTTATAGAAAGTAGTTATATCTGGCATGCCATAACCTTTTATAGCCCTTCTTAAAGGCATATTGTTTTCTTCTATATCTTTTATTATCAAAGCAAACTTTTCTTCTATTTCCTCAATTGAATACGCCATTGGATATATTTTGTATTTCTTCCTTAGTTAATAACGTAAAAGTCTTTTGTTCTTATTCTGCTAAAGTATTATAAATAGTCCTTTATGACACAAACAGTTTTTATACTAGCTCATCAACTATAACTTTCATTTGTTTATGTTGGTTATCGCTAACATACTGTTTTATGAATTGACTGCGTTTTTGTAATAAGTGTTGATTTCTACGCATAGTTTGATTTATAAAATAATTGTGGTGCAGATAGGGTTAGTCCTACAAGCCTTAAAGCTCTCGCGACCTATCGAGTATTTGTCCTCACATTAAGCCACACCACAGTAACCACAAATATATTAAATTAATTGTTAGTGTGCAAATATATTATATCTATCGCTTTATCTTCTATTGCTTTGTCTATGTCTATGGTACATATAGGATAAATATATTTAGAGTTTTTTCTGTCTAATATTAAATCGTATGTATCACCTATTCCAACGTAAGATTTATGGCAACTTTTTACTAAATATATTCCTTTTTTAAATATTTTACACCCCGGTAAGTTTTGATTTTCATCATCAAATAAAACCTTAATCTTACATCCTTGACTAAGTTTTGGTTTGTTATATTTTTTATCATCGCCTCTAAGGGCTGTATATTGTGTTCCGTTAAATTTCATAACTTTAAAATTAACAATCAGTTGTATATCCTAGTGGCACAGCCCATACTGCGAACTTATCACTATTCATTTGTGTTTCCTGTGGTTGCCCGTTTTGATTACCTGCTGCATCATATCGGATAAGGTAATTCTTTTGTCCTATGGCTACTAATTGAATGCTTGTTCCTGTTGTTCTGTTTTTACCTGTGCATATTACTGTAGGGTCTGTGAAATTTAGCGCAAAGGCTAAGAGTAAGTAGTGGATCATATTATTAAGTTTAAAGGGTATGCGTTAAGGATTAAATTTTCGTTTATAGAACTTGCTTCAAATACATATTTATTAGTCGCTTTCAAGGCTTCTTCAACGTGTAGTTTAGCGAATTCAATCATTGCTTCTTGAATATCATATATAGAGTAGTTTCCATATTCATCAATAGAAGATTGAACTAGGCTGTTTCTAAAAAATTCCTCTGCTGTTGGTGCTGCCATCTTATGTTTTTTTACTTATTATTTGGGGTTATAGCCGAATATTATTTGAACGCTTTGATAAACTTATCTTTAGCTGTTTTGCTATCCCATATTTCTATCGTCTCACTGTTATTTTGAAGCATTATGCATTCCCATTCCGAAATAAGCATATTTTTGTCTATTGCCTTTAAAGTCTCACTGAATGGGTACTGTATGTCGTATTTTTTACATATAGCAATATTTAGTTTTTCCTCTAATGCTTTATAATCAGGTAGAAGTGCTTTTATGGGGCTAGGTATGTCAACTAAGTAGGCTTCCGATGCATCATGCAGTAAGGCTTCTAGTTTGTAACTGTCTGCTACATGCATGGCACACATCACGCAATGTTGCGCAACACTATAAAATACAGGTAAGTGACCTGAAAATCTAGGTTGAAACGATAAAGAGTGAGCAATGTCCTCTATGTCTATGGTGTCTAAATCCATTTTAGTAATGTCGAAATACTTACCGCTTACTGTTCTTATTGAGTTGGGGGTATATGGGTTTTCCATCTTATTTAATTGTTGGTTCAGTTCCAGTTAAGCTGTGTGTTAAATTCTGCAAATGATGAAGGGTATCACATTTGATTTCTAAACCGAAGTATGTAGCGTTCTTTTTGTTATCGGTAAAGTTTATGTGGTAGCCTAACTCAACGTATTCAGGATGCTCAAACTTTATCCTAAAACTACTTCGATATATCTCTATAAACCCGCACTTAATCAGGAGTTCTTCTGTTAGCTCTACTCCTGCTAATTCATCTTGTAGCATAGGCTTTCCGTTAATCCATACTGTACTACCTACTAAAGCGGTTACTGTGCCGCCTGCTAAAATATTATTCAAACGCAATTCCTCTGATCTTATCATCTTACTTTGTTTTAGGTGGTTGGGGTAATGGCATCCAATGAGTAACTTGACATTGGTCTCCTTCTAAATCATAGCTTTTAAAGTTCTTTGTAGACTTATAAACTGATTTAAAAACTGCTGGGTATATTGTAAAAAAGGACATATCATCTGTACTGTAAAATTTAGCGCAATGATGCCTTGAATATTCTTCATCCGCTAAATTATTCTGCCACACTATAACCTTTTCACCATCTTCAGGAAATCGCTCTTTTACGCTTATCCAGTTATCTGCTTCCATTGTTTAGTTGTTAAGGATTAAGTAATTTCAAATAGGCAGTATATAGTTCTTTTACCGTCATTCCGCTTTCAAACTCTACTATTCTCACATCAGTAACATTAATTCCGTTAAAAGTCACATCTTGCAACTGGGTCATGGTATTATTTGAATGCAATTCGAAGTAGTAAGTCTTACCATCTGTTCCCTGTGCATTTTTTATTATTTTTGACATTGTTTGGTTGTTTTATGTTTTAGTATTAGGGGTTAGTAAATGCTCCACAATGATTACAATGTCCGTTGCTAAATCCACTGTTTTTTCCATCCCGATAATAATCATCGTGAATATCTAGAAAGCACAATATTTTATGTATAATTTTCATTTAGCTATATGTTACGGTTACCTGTACTACAGTTTCTCCTGATGCTTCTTCGTATCTTTCAACAATGTTTTTTATAAGGTTTTCCATCACTTTATTGTTTTATGTTTATTACTCTCTAAGGGTTAACAGTGTTTTTGTAATTCAGTATTTTGATATATGTTACCAATAACTTCAATATTTTTAGTGATAGGGAGTGAGCCGTATTTTGAATACATATAATATCCCAAAGCAGGGCTGTCCTCATGGTATCTGTATTCTCCAAATCTTATTTCAAAGCATCTGCCGTTTCCAGTTTCCACATAATCCCCCACGAATACATCAATCATATTTTTGTCCTGAATGCCTATAAATTGAGTTATAGGAAATTTAGCAGCCTCTTCGGTAGATGATCCATATTGCTCGTGTGCCCAAAATTCAGAATAGGCATCGACTGTAAAGCCTAAAGAATAAGAACCCTCAAAGTCAAAATACTGTAATCCTGAATTTTCAAGAATTATTAGTTCTTCTCCGTTAAAGGCTCTAAATTTTAAATTTTCCATATTTCCAGTTTTTATTGTTTGTTATTACTCTATAGAAGAAGGGGTTAAAAATCGATACCTTCAACGATATATTCTTTCTCGCACTCGGAACATTTTATGACAACGTCAATATTTTCCGCCCTGTGATCTTCTTCGATATTATCCCTCAACTCTTCGAACTTATCGTCATAAGCCCCGCAATAGGGACAGTTGACACATATTTCTATAAATGTTGTTGCTCTAACTGATTCCATATTTCCAGTTTTTATTGTTTGTTATTACTCTATAGAAGAAGGGGTTAGACCCAACTTTCTCTATGTTCAGGCATGTTATACGTTTCAAGTATTTCCCCTAATGTTATCACGAAAACATCCCCTCGCCAATTGTCACTCCATTCGGGCTTAGCCTTGCCTATTCCGATTGAAATTAAGTCCCTCTCAAAAGTTGGTGCATCAGCAGCATATCCGTTTTTAGCTTTGTATGAATCAAATCCTTTAAACACATTCGCCCCACAATCTATAGCATGTTGTATGTCTGCTACATCTTTACACATAGTAGCAAATGGTTCATTAAGCAATCTTTTAATCCAGTAAGGTTTTATCTCTCTGTATTCTTCATTCTTACGCTCTAATTCATTGAGGTTTGATTCCATGTCAAACCACTTTTTCTTAAGCGTTACTTGCAGTGTTTTCATCTTGATTGGTTTTTAATGATGTATTACAAGCTATCTATTATCTCATCAATCCGTTTTCGTGACTGCTTAATAATCTTTGTCTGCTCATCGTATTCTTCTATTTCATCGCTTGTAAAATCCCTGCCAAATGTTTCCTGTTGTATTCTGTTTCGTTCGGCTTTAGCATGTTTTATATCGGCTGATAGTGATTTAAGCTGATGGATGGTGTCTTGTTGTATGCACATAACTAAAATACGTTTTCTAATTTATACTTAGGCTGCTCGTTTTCTGTTTCAAATAGGCACTGGTAGTCCATTATGTTTTCAATACCTTCAAGTTCACATAGGTATTCTACTACAGCGCATAGACCTTTGAATTGTGATTCTTTATCGTTTGGATCAAATGAATCTTTAAAAGCTAGTATAAATATCCTTTCAATATTCGAAAGCTCTATTATAGAATAACCTGAATTATTTTCTTGAATGTCAGCTTCTAGTGGTAATTCATAATTGCCCGACCATATTTCTAGAGGCGAACTTAAATACCATTCCCCATGCCCCACTATTGAACCCACAGCGCATGCACTGCAATCGCCAAAATTTAAATCGTCATCATGAAACGCCTTATACAGCTTACTTACTGCTTTCTCAAATCTTTCTGAATATGTTTTCATACTATAATTTTTTAACTAATTGTGAACTTGTTCTAAATTTGGCATCGAACATTTGTATAACTATGTCTTGTAGGTAAACTAAACCTAACACACCGCTTGATACGTGATCCTATATGCCGATTTCTATAACTTTTGCAGGGATATTGATTAATTTAATATCTACTCCTGTTACTTCGGGATATGAATTGACAATAAAAAATTCAGCATCTTGATCATAGTTAAAAGAAGTAAGAGAACTACCATCATTAACTACAACAGTATCTCCGACTTTTATGTCATTATTAATTAACCTTTCAATTTTAAATGTTGTTTTCATAACTTTACTTTTGTTTATCTATTTCCTGCTGTAGAAGCATTTTAATTAGTGATGATAGGCTTAGTTGCCTTGAAGCCGCATATTTGATACATTGCTTCTTAAAATCTGAATTTACCTTAAGGTTTATCTGTTCAATCATTTGTTTTAGCTTAATAAGTTTAAGTTATTAGTTTCCAAAAAACGGCTTGACTTTATTAATTCAGCCACTTCTGTTGTACTCATTTCTTTGTCTATCAAAAGATATTCAACAACATTAAAAAACCTTTCTTTTGTTTCTTTCATTTGCGGGGAATATTTATGTAGCCCTTTTGATTGTGCTATAATATCCACACAACGCCAAATAAACTTGTTGCCTTTTGCTGTTAATATTCTTTCTTTTTTACTTTTTATTGTGTCGCTATAGTTTTTCATAATTTCTATTTGTTTCATTTTGATATAGCAAATGTATATACTTTTTATATACCACACAAGTAAAACGTAAACTTTAACATTTGCTAGGTTATTTTATCCCATATTCAATATACAGAATCTTCGCCTTAAGTTCCGCTAACCGTTCAGGGTCGGATTTGCTTATCATTAAGGCATTACGCTCTACTCTCATTTGTTCTAGGGTGGGTTGTTTGGGTTTAGGTGGCATTAGAACATTGTTAGTTGTTGTTGGTGTTGTTTAAGGCGTTTTAATCCTGTTTCGTAATATTCTTTATCTAATTCGCATAGGGTAAGGTCAAACCCTAAATTGTGGCAAGCTAACGCTATACTCATGCTCCCACCATGTGTATCTAATATTTTATCTCCATCTTTAGCATAGTTCATAATTAACCATTCGTACAGCTTAACAGGTTTTTGTGTTGGGTGGATTCTGTTTACTTTGGGATTATTGTATGTAAAAATTTTAGCTAACTTATCAAAAGAAGTCCATGCTAATTCGCACATAGCTAAAGAAAAATCTTCACTTATTTTTTTATCCCACACCAAAAAGCATCTAGTTGGAGGCAGATAAAAATAGTTACCGCCCCATATAATTTGATTTTTGCTAACACGAAAAAGTTCATTAAAGTACTTTGAGTCTGGTATTTTATCCCATTCTTTATCTACCACCTCATTAAAATTCATTTTACCAGTTTTACCCCCTTTAAATTTATCATCTATCCCATAAGGCGGATCAACAATAGCCAAATCAAAATAATTGTCAGGGTATCGGCTCATTAAATCCATGTTACACTCGTTTGTAATTTGTATGTTGCTCATTTCTTATATCTATTTATTATTGTTTTAAACTCATCAATTGATCTGCATATATGGTAGTTGAAACCTACACATAAATACCTATGAACTTATTATATTCCTCTCGTAATCTAATTCTTTGCTCTGACGAATGTGTTATATTTGCTTTTTTAAGCCTTTTAACCAATTCTCTAGCTTTAGGTATTGCTTCTAATAATTCGGGCTTATTTAGTTTCAATACAGGATATAATTTTGGTAGCTCAAACTTTACATATTCCCAATATTCTTTACCATACATTTTTATAAGCCCTAAATCATAGTTATGAAGATTGCCTCCTTTTGCACAATTGCAATTGAAATCCTGTAAATGAACGTTGAATAAATTAAACCTTATTGAACCGTTAGACTGCACCGTGTGGTAGTGTCCTGACTGGGGGGTGGTATGACCTCCACAACTAATACAGCCGCTACCCTTATCAATCTCCCTGCAAATAGTGTTTATTTGCGCTTCTAGCAACTTTTTTAGCTCTGGAATACCAACTATTGACTCACGCTGTTTTTTTGTCTCTAATCGGCTTATTTTAAGTTTGTCGGCTTTTACCTTGTTTTTACTATACTCAATAGCGCATTTCATCGAACAAGCGGTATTAGATGATGAGGTAGGCTTAAACTTCTCTTTGCAGTTTACACATTTCCTATCGTATATCTTTTTTATCATGGTTTAGAAGTACTGGCTAACGTTTGTAATAATATCATCTTTATCAAAGTGAAAGTGTTTAACTATGGTATCTACCACCGCATTGTAAAAGTCGTTAAACTCGGTTTGATCCATTGCGGCAAAAGATATGCTTTTAGCCTCTATTATTTCTACACCTTCAAAGTTAAATCTTGTGTCATAATATCCTGCTGCTATCGTGAGGTCATTGCGCAAATTTTCCGAATTGGTGTAAAGTTCCTGATTTTGATAAACCAAGTCTATCAACGCAAAGAATTTCCTATGGTGCATTATATTGCGCTTCTTTTTTATCTCTACTTCTACCATCTCGTTAGGCTTAATCTTTTTCAGGCTGTCTAAGTCTGAATTGTAAGCGCAGGAGAAAGTATTGTTTAGGCTTTTAACCATTAGTATTTTCATTGCTTTACTCTTTTTTTAATCGAAGTTATTGATAACGGATTTATTAATTCAAGTTTATCAACGTATGTTATGGCTTTTTCTATTTGCCTTTTAGCATATTTAGCCGCATAGGCATCACTAATTTTTCTATCCATTTTCTAATGTTTATTGGTTTGTATATATTTTCATCATCATGTTCTTTTTGGTGGCAGTCCCTACAAAGGGTCACCAAAAGATAATCGGGATAATCCCACGCAAGCCTATTAGGATAATACGCAATGTGATGTACTTCTAACTGGCATTCTGAATTATCACAAAGGCACTGTGAGCATACAAAATTATCTCTAAATAAAATGTCATACTTTCTTCGTAACCATGCGCTTGTTTGTAGTTGTTCTTTATATTTCATATTAAAAAGGAACTTCATCAAATTGGTTATAGTTTTCTATTGGCACAGGCGGGTCAAATGCTTCACTAACTGTAGGAATATGGTCTGTTAGTTTAAATCCAGCCACTTCCTCTAAAAACTCTTTTTCTTTTTTCTTTTGATCATAGTTCAGAGGATATAAATTAGGCTCTGTACCTCTTGCATAATATCTACCACTTGGCATGTGATAATCGTATTCTATAAATCCGCCTATTTCCCCCTGAAACTTCATTTTAGTTTTAAGGTTTTTAAATATCGTTCTGGCATCATCCCCAAAATACCTGTAAACACAAAACCCATCATGCGTTTGGTTTCTAAAGTCAGCAGATCCACTAACAGAATACAAATCAGGTATTTTGTAAGCACCATCATCTTGCATTTGCATTTTCGTAGGATGTGCAACTAAAAATATGATTACATTGTTCTGCTGTGCAAAGTCAGTTAGCTTTGTTAATACGTTTCCTATTCTTTCCCGTTCAGTTCTATTGCCTGTATGTTCTACTTTATTGTAGGCATCTATAACGAAAATATCAATTCCAAAATTAAACATTTGCTCTTTAAACTTATCTATAAGCCATTCCCATGTTGCGCTGTTTCCATTGTCAGGGCTTGTAAGGTAAATCTTTTCATTAGCCCATTCGGTATATTGTGCAACCTCTACTTTGCTAATTCTTGGCGTATCTCCTACCTGATTAAAAAAGTTTTTACCGTGAAACTTTTCTATAAATGTAGATTTATGCAATTCCATTGGCGAATGTTCAGGGCTGAAAAAACTGGCTTTCATTCCGTAATCATTAATCAGGTTCATAACATACCATTCAGTAAAGTTAGACTTGCCGTGCGAAGGTATGCCTGTTACCGTTACCAAATGTCCCCTCATTACAGAAAAAATCTCTTTATGGTTTTCCCCAAATGATGGATGCTTAGGGTATATTACAGGGGGCAAACCGCTATCGTACAATTCCATTATTTTATCGTGAAGGTCGTTAGCCTTAAATGTTCCTGAAACTGGATATTTAGATGTATTGTAGATGGTGTCTTTTAAATCCCCGCTTACCAAATCCTCATTGGCATCTTTGCCTTTAAACTGTATTCTCTCACACCTGTACCTTCCTAGTCTTTGGGCTATCTTATCTGCAAGCTCATTGCCTTTTGCATCATTATCTGTACCTATATAGAATTTTTGTGCATCTTTCAAATATGGCTCTGAATTAATCCAATAAGCATCATTATCATTTGCACCATTAGGAACGCTTATAACTGCTTTAAATCCCTCCTGATGCAATGTTAAACAGTCTATCTCTCCTTCAACAATATAAACATCTTTTTGCCCTATCGCCGAATTGATGTTATAAAAAATACTTTTAGTGTCTTTTGACTGCATGAAGTTTTTAGTAGCCGATCTATATTTCTTATTAACCAATACTTCGCCCTCAAAGAAATTAAATACTATGTTGTTTACATTCTTCTTTAGGCTTGGTTGGTAAAACATTTCCTCTGATATTTCAAAGTCAGTAAGTGTAAATTGTTTTATACCACGCCCCTCAAACCACTTAACAACCTTATCCGATAACTGTGTGTAGTTTTTCCAATCCTGCGTAGGTAATTTATAATGCTGCTCTTTTGTGTTTTTCTCTACACTATCCCTAAAGCTCAATCCCTCGCAATGGAAACACTTTGCCACGCCACTATCATATCTAACGTAAAGCGGTCTATCTGCTTTGTTACGCCTTGCATCGTTGCATTCAGGACATTTAAGTTTAGCTGTTCCTGATAACCTTTCGCTTTTATGCTCTATTAAAGCCCAATCAAAGATTTTCATTATGCAGGAGATGGATTAGATAAACTATACTGTGATTTGCTCCCTATTGTTTTTTCATTTTCAGGTTTAAACCAAACCCCCTGCATTTTCTGTTTCCAATTTTTTACTTTACTACCCTTACTGTCTGTCCATGCTGCCGTGTCGTAGTATTTGTATGCTCTTTCGGCTGATTGTTTACTATAACCGTTTTCTTCAAAATATGCTAAAACCTCAAAAAGTGTGGGTGGCGTGAAACGCACTACCTTTTTCTTATTTACATTATCACTTACACTTACACTTACATTATCATTTACAGTTGAATTTCGTGTACGAGTTTCAACGGTCGTTGAACGTTCGTTAGAATTCGTTGTATTGTTTTTACGAGATTCAGCACTCCTTAATCCTGCTTCTTTTCGTTGCTGTAATTGGGTGTCCCATTTTTCTAAATCACGCTTTAGTGTTGACTTTATTTGAGCAAAAACGGCCCTTATAAGTGAATTGTCTGTTTCAGGGTTTTCATCATTTACATAAGAAAAGATATGTTTAATTAGCTTTCCTGCATCCTCATCTGTAAGTTCTTTAAATGTATCTCTCCAGTCAGAATATACAACAAATGATTTTTTATTCTCTGCCATTGGTTAATTTTGTTTACAGTTTTTAGCCAAAAAAATTAGTCTTTAATAAGAATACCACCGTTTACTAAAACAGTACTTATCTTACCTTCTTTTATTAATCTATTTACCCAAGCCTTGCTTTTCTTTATCTTATCAGCATAAGCAGTTTGGGTGTATAAGTCTTGCCTTATTTCTTTCTTAGTTGACATTGTTTACATTTTATTTCTTCAAAAACCCCAAACGGGGCTTTATCGAGTTGCTAATATACGGAATTAAATTGATTTGTCGCTTCTTTCATAAGGACTTATTTTGTGTTGTTCGCAAAAAGATATTAAAGCTTGTTCACAAGTATTTTTGTTAATTGAGCATTTTATGAAATAATACTTTCCGTTTATTGTTTTCTCTGCGGTGTATCGGTTTTTGGTTATTGAATAACTAATGCCTACCATCCTGCTATTTGAGTTATTATAATCAATGCCAGCAATGTTTTGGCAAAGTGTATCAATTACTTTTTTATAAGGATTGTCTTGTGGATCTACCGAATTTAGTAAATTTATTAAAGGGGCGTATGGTTCTTTTGTTATGAGATTCATTTCATCATCGTTTAATTGGGATAGTGCGCTTTCTAGGATCATATTACAGTTACTACTACGTTATCTTTTATCTTAATGCTAAATTCTTTGGCAGGATATGAACCATTGCCACCTAATTGTGATATTAAAAGCATAACATCATCAGTTAATATCTCTTTCTTTAACTGCTCAATATCCATCTTCTTTACTCTTTCAATGTACCTTACTATAGCATGGTCTGAAACAATTATGCCTTTTTCGTTTATACCATCTATGGAGTTTTGAAGTTCCCTAATAAGGTTAAGTGAATTTTGATACTCACGCTGTTTATGTCCTGCTTCAATTTTTAATATTGATGCCTTGTCAACTTCTTTTTTTAGGCGTTGTTGTAGCTCCTTTAGGTTTTTGTTTATCATTCGCTTAATTCTTTAGGGTATGGTGTGTCAATTTTATATCTCAATGTAGTATCATTATTAATCATGCCGCATATTTGCTTTCTAGCTTTATCATAATTATATCCCTTATCTAAACATGCCTTCTTTAAAGAATCCCACTCCTCTAAGGTTTCAACATCAATTATATCCCTTCCTTTATTCATCTTTCCCATCATACTTGCATGTTGTATATTCTCACTTCCCGTTACCCACTCCAAGTTTGATAAATAACTATTCATAGGATTTCCGTCTATATGGTTTACTTGTGGTTTCATATAAGGATTTGATAAATAGGAAATTGCAACCAATCTGTGTACTAAAAAGCTTTTTCTTAGTCCATTTTTACATAATATTACAGTAGGATAGCCTCTATGATTTACTCTTTGTTTAATTATCCTTTCTTCTTGAATTACATTTTTAGCTACGCCTTTATCTATTACCCTTAATAGACTTTTAACCCTCCCTTTGTTTGATACTAAATAAGAATTCTCATACTCAGGAATTTCTATCCAGAATTCTTCAGTATCAGTTTTACTAATTTTAGAAATAAGTTCGTCACACATCTTTTTAGCGTATAGTGTCATTGCTTCGTTAATTAACTTTTCTCTTTCTGTGTAGCCTATATGCTCGGTGTATGAATCATACCAATCATCATACCCATGCCTTATAGCCACTTCATCTTTACATTGTTCTAATAGTGTTTTCATATCTCTATATCTTTACAAAGTGAATCGGGTACGTTGGGTAGGAAATGTAGGCTGTGGAGTCTGTTGAATAAACTATATTGGTCGCATTTTCCTTTAAAAGTTGATTCAAAATCTGTTAAGAAAGAATTGTGATTAAGGTTGTATGTTAAACTCCAAATAACTACTGTTTCTATTTCATTGTACAAGTTGCACCACACTTCCGAATCAAATCCGTATTCCTGTTCCGTTTCAAATTCACAGCCAAACGTTTCAAATAGACATGATTGTTTAGCCAACTCAACAATAGGCACAATACTCCTGCCCTCATGCGTTATTGTTTCTGTAAGTTGGTTGAGTGGTCTACGTAGGATAAACCAATTATTGCTTATTTCTTCATATTTTAGGAGTGCAGGAGAATATTTAGGTGCTACGATTTTTAAACCATACTCATTTACACCTGAAATTGAAACGCTAAAACCTGTTTTATCCACCAATTTAAAGTTATTCGCCCACAAAATTGCGGCTGTGTTTTTGCTTATCATTGTTTTATAGTGTTTCTTTCATCATCAAAAACTTTATCGAATTGTATTTTAAGATACTTGGCAGTTTCTTTTATCTTTTGCCTTAGCTCTTTGCTATCTCCTTTGCCGAAGTTAAAATCTCCAAAATCATAACCCATTCCAAATTCTATATCTTCCCATCTTTGATTGTAATCTATCCTTCTTAGGAAAGAGAATACTACTTCTTTGTCGTTTGCGTACATAGTTTTATTGTTTTAGTTTTTGGATTGTTTCTGTAATTATTGATAAGGCATTCGCTGGTAAGTTAAATGCACTTTGCTGCATATTTTTATCATCTACGGTCATGTTATCCCACATCCATTGTATAGTGTCCTTTGATTCATCTAAAGCCTTTAAAGCCTCCTGTAGTTGTTCTTTGTGTTGTTCTAAAGCCCAGTTTGCTCCTGATGTAAAGTCATCAATGCAGTTTTGTTTATCTTCGTTATGGATAATATGGTGATTTTTAGCATAAGCCTCTGCCGCCTCTTGTATTTTGTCTTTCATAATTTTAGGTTTTAGTAAAGCGGGGGTTGTGGTTTAACTATTGGCAGGTAGTGTGAAATTTTTGCAACCCAAACAGCTTTATTCCAAGCGTCACAATTATCAAATGTAAACTCGGACGTGTCCTGACCGCCATAATTTACTACCCAATACCTACAGTTTTCTTTAGGCAAATCATATTCACTCTCGATTTTAATCCAGCCGTTGTTATTAGAGATACTATTTAAGGATTTGGGTCTTATGATTTCATTGTCGCAATAATCAACTGATTTTTCTTTTTTGAAATCCCCAAAAGTTAAATAATGCTTTTCATCACTGTTATCTAAATATCCCTCTTTGTCTATTAAATGGCTAACCTCATTCCACTTTTCCTCTCCAATTTCAGCTATCCACGCTTCCTTGATTTTTTCCACTTTAGTCATATCTTTTCAAGTATTAATAATTTTTCAATTACGTTTTGTTGGGCGGCTTGCCATTCAGACATAGCCGAACCGTATAGCTCCCGATAAAACCCTTTACCGTTATATGGCTCATCATAAAATTCAGGGTCTATAGTAGAAGGGAACTTTAAAGGATTCTCAAACAATATGTTTTTAGAGGTTAGCAGGCTGCGGAATTGAGCATCGGTATATCCGTAGATGGTTGTATAAAAATCAATATCATCATTACTGCAAGTGCCTACAATTTTGTAGTTTCCTACAGCAATGGTCTGTATTTTTGGTAACGAAGGAAAAACACTATCAGGAACTAAATAAAAAATACCAAAAGGTAAAGTCTCTTTATCGTAAAATTCAAACGAATGTGCATCCAAAGGCACGCTTACACCCCAAAGTTTATCGGTAAGTTGTATCATAATCTTATTTGTTTAATTGCTGTTTCCTGATTATTACAAATCCAAATGCCACCGCACCGATTAAAGCCCAACCTGCGTATGGTATTGGGGCTGTATCATCATCATTACCACCTCCATTGTCGTGTTCTTCTCCTTTGTCTTTATCATGACCCCAAGCTGGTGCATGGTCGGGTGGCGTTGCGTAGGTCGTGAATGATAGTAGGAGTAGTGCTATTGTTGTTTTCATGTTATACAAAGTGGTTTTTACATAGTTTATAAAGCAGATTGCTTACTATTTTTTCGTTTGCAGGTGTAGATGTGTAATTTTTTAATATATTATTTATAGCTAAACACATAAATATTCCTGTTTTTGCAGAAACGTGCATGCTAAGAACATCTACTTGCTGCTGTGGCAGGTATTCTCTTAAATTCGCTAGAATTGTTGTAGTTTCCATAATTAACTATTTTCAGCTACTTTTTCGTAGGCTCGTTATGTTTGTTCGTTGCTACCTAAATCGATATTCATCTTTCGACACCATTCGTAAAAGGCATCTAACTTTTGCTGTGTGGTTTTCATTTATTCTGTTGCTTTTTTGATTGCTTCTTGTGCTTGGTATATTTCTGTTGAACGAGTGTACCCATGAAATTTAAGTAATTCTAATAGTTCATTACACGCTAAAAGCAAATCAGGTGCAGCCGCAATTAGTTTAGCATTTGCTCTGCCCTCATTTATACTAGGGTCGTTTTCAAAGTCAGTAAAATGCTTAACTTCCGCTATCCTTGTATCGCCACACATAATCGTAGTTTCAAAATGTGAAAAATCGTCAGCTATAGACCACTCCCCTTTTGTAAATTCTGTTTTCATAATTATTGTTATTTGATTGTTTCTGTAAACTCTACACTTAAAACCCTATAAGAAGTGCCATAAATATCACTTATAGCCCTATAGTGATTGTTAACTTTTATTTCGGCATCTATTTCTGTTTCTGCAACAACTTTATGTAGCTTATAAAAAGGCTTCCATTCGCTGTTATGGTATTTTGTTTCTTCTAATTGAACTATACATAGGTGTTTCATAATTATTGTTGTTTGATTATAGATGCAAAGTAATGGAAAAGATTTTTAACTTCCAAATATATTTTTCTTTTTTATTTCAAATATAGTTTGTATGTTTGCAATGTAATTAAAACTAAACAAAATGAATATAGGAGAACAAATTTACAACACTATTGAAAAGCATTGCGGTAAAGACATTAAAGACATTGCTTTAAAAGGAGTTACTAAAGAATCATTGCTTAACCTAAAAAAAGGTAAAGCTAATCCCACTATAGGGCTAATTAAAAAGATATTTGATGCTAACGGCATACCTGCTGAATTAGTGTTGACTGTTAACGTGGATGGTAAAAAAGGTAAAACTAAAATTAAACTGTAATGGCAAACATGGAATATTACGTAAACAATGAAGATAATAATACAGAAATTGCAAGGCATTTAAATGTTATTATTGGAACAAAAAAGTTCATAATATCTATTAATAATTTTGATGAACTTGTGATAAACAAACATGACATTGAAGATAGTTCTTCTTTGTCTATAACGCCCTCTGTTAGTAACGAAATAATTATAAAGTAATGAACTACCTATCAAGAGAACAATTTAACCACGAGGATTCATTAACCTATCCCGACAGGCTATGGGTTGTAATGTATAACGACGATCAAAATTGGAGCAATCCAATTACCGATAAACACGAAGCAGAGCAGGAATACTGGCGTGCTAAAGACAGCGGGGAAAACGTAGAGATAGGATATACATACGAGGGTAGATTTACTAGCAGGTGGAGTGATAATATAAATGAATTTAACTCTGTGAGATTATGAGTACAACATTTAGAATGTTTTGTATATGGGCTTGTGTAGTATTAACAATGGTATCACATGAAATGGTTGGATTTGAGAGAACAGCATTAACTATTTTAGTCCTAATATTTTGGCAGACAAACAAATTAAAAACAAATAATAAATTATGAAAGAACTAGCAGTAGCATTAGTTAAAGCACAAAGTAGAATGGGGAACCCAGTAAGGGGAAGTGTTAACCCATTCTTTAAAAGCTCTTACGCATCCTTAAATGATGTTAGAGAAGCAGTATTACCAACCCTAAACGAGTTCGGGATAACTGTACTACAACCAATCGTGCATCACGAGGGTAAAAACTTCGTTAAAACCGTTCTACTGCATGAAAGCGGGGAAATGTTAGAAAGCCTTACGGAGATACTTTACAGTAAGCAGAATGATGCACAGGCGCAAGGTAGCGGTATAAGTTACGCACGTAGATACGCATTACAGTCATTCGTCTGTGTTGGTGCAGATGATGATGATGGGCAAACAGCAGTTAAGCCAAATACATCAAAGGAAAAGCAAGTTACCAATGATGAAAAGTTAATAACATGCACCAATTTAGAGGAGCTTAAAAAGGTGTATTCATCACTTCCTAAAGATGAACAGGTAAGGTTACTAGGATTGAAAGACGAACTTAAAACGAAACTATCATAATGGGGGCAAATAGCGAGTTACAAATACAAATGAATGAGGAATCTGTACAATCAGAGTACTATAACCTTATTGGTAGACTACAAAGAAAAGAAGAAACTTTATCTTATTCAAGTCTGAAAGAGTTTGGTAAATCCCCAAGGAATTTTATATCTTATAAGTTAAGCCCTAGGCGTGAGCAATCAGAAAGTCAAATATTCGGGAGCTTAGTAGACTGTCTTATAACTGAACCTGAAAACTACGATAAATTGTTTTGTATTGTGGATAATACCCCATCAACAGATAACCAAAAAGGTTTTTGTGCGGATGTGATTAATGGTGATGATTCTGAAACGGCTTTTAAGAAAAACTACTCAAGAGGTAAACATGAGGAACTAATGCAACAGTTTTCGGATTACATAGATGCTGTAAAATCTAATAAAACCTGCATAACTAATAAGACTAAAGAGGAAGCAGAAAAAATTGTAGAAGGATTAAAAAATAGTCCCTTAGTGATGCAGTATATAGATTCCTGTAATTTGTTTCAAAACAAAAGGGAGTGGTCGTATAAAGGATGGAAATTTAAAGGCTTTACCGATGCAGAAGGACATAGAATAATAATAGACTTAAAATATACCTCTAATGCAGACCCTGAAATGTTTGAAAGAGATATTATAAAGTATGATTACTTTATGCAGATGGGTATGTATGCAGCATCAGAAGAAGGATTGCCTGAATGTTTTTTTATAGCATACGATAAGACTGGAAATTATTCTGTAATTAAATTAGATTATACCCTTATAAGCTACGGGATAAGAAAGTACCAATACTTAGTAGAAAAGCTAAACCAATGTATAAAAGAAAATAGGTTTAATGAAAGCTATAATTTTTTCGATGTTCAGTTAAGAACAGCATATAAACCAAAATGGGCAAAGGGATTTGAAACCGATGCTTTAGATGTAGAATAAACGTAAACAATTAAATAAACAATAAACATGAGTTCACTAATTAATTTATCAATCAAAGGAAAAGACGGTCAATACAAAAACTACACTTTATCAATTTCAGATGAAGCTAACGAATACGGTCAAAACGTATCTATGTATGTGGCACAAACCAAAGAACAGCGAGAAGCTAAAGAGAAACGCCAATATGTAGCCAACGGTGCAGTTGTTTGGACTGATGGTAACATTGTAGCAGCACCTAGGAAAGAAAGCGGTACACAGGCGCAAAATGATTTAGCTAGTGACTTGTTCTAGCATAACCAAAAGCCCTCTTTAATCAGGGGGCTATTAAAACAAATAAAATTATGAGAGATATAAACAGTTTGCAGCCGAATGAGGTTATTAAACTACAAGGTAGAAAAGAGACAAAAGCACTACAAAAACATGTGTTTTTTAAATTAACATCAGGGCATTACCTTGGTAAAAACGAGTGTGGATTTTATACTATTAGTGATGTTGAAAAGGTTGCAATTGTCCTACCCGCCTCCGACTTCATCAAACCAAAGCCTAAAAAAGCAACACAGGAATGGGTGAGGCAGGAAATAGCTAAATATTTGGATGTGAAAGAAAGTGAAAGTGCTGCTTCGGAACTTCAGGTTGGAAAGTGGTATTCTAGCCGAGATGGAGATTACTTGGTTTGTGTGAGTAGCTTATTAGGAGAGGATGAAGGACATTTTACTGCCTATGGCTTTTGGCATGGTGTGTGGCAGTTTAGTGATGCTGACTCAATGGATAACTTTAATAAAGATGCGGTATGGATTGAAGCCACATACAAAGAAGTTGAGGAAGCGTTAGTTAATGAGGCTAAAAAGAGGGGATACAAAGAGGGGGTTATTGTTAATCTAATTTCAAGAACTTCTGTTTGCGAAGGAGAGATAAGATATATAAAAAATTGGGTAGGCAATATCTCAGCTGTAGGTTTTGGTAATGATGTAATATTTAGACAAGATACTGGCAAGTGGGCTGAAATTATCCAACCCGAACTAACCGAACTACCTGAAAAATGGTGTGTTCAGGTTACATCTGATAATGTAGGTTTGCTAAGTGATTGGCGTGGAGACTATGATTTAGAGGATGGAAAGTGTAAAGGATTTTTACATTCAAACAAGATTTGGCATGAGAGAGTTAGGAAGGAGTACACCCTCCTATCATTCGATGATTTTAAACGCCTTGTATTGGATAAAGAGGAAGTTATCGATTGGGGTAAGGCGGGGCAGTTGGTAACATCTGATATAGATATATTAATAACAACAGGAGATCATGACGATGATAGTTTTCAGGGATGTATTGTAAGCGTATTCGGGAACAATGGGGGCAACACTATAGGTACTCTATTTAATCATATGCTTAAAAAACACTACAAACCCTACAAAGGAGAAGTATGTTTAAAATAAAAACCAAGCCACGCAACCTAATGCGATATGAAAGCTATTACAGGCGATATAAGGAACGTTTAGAGGATTATACGTGTATTGGTATAGTTTTGTGTATTGCGTTGTTTATAGCCGCTGTAATATTAATTAAAAATAAAGTAATATGAACGTACTAGAATTATTTGCAGGAAGTAGAAGCATAGGTAAAACCGCTGAAAAATTAGGGATGAATGTTTTTTCTGTTGATTGGCATCCGTATGAGAATATAGATTTGTCTATAGATGTTGAAGAAATGAATATATTTAATGTTCCTTTTACTCCCGATATAGTATGGGCTTCACCTGACTGCACTACATACACTATTGCCGCCATAAGCCACCATAGAAACGGAACAGACCCAAAAAGCGATTACGCAAAAAAGTGTGACAATGTAAATCGTAACTTTATAGAAATGATTAAGGATTGGCTAAAGTTAAATCCTGATATGGTATTCTTTATTGAAAACCCTAGGGGCATGCTTAGAAAAATGCCATTTACGCAAGAATTCAAAAGACACACAGTTTGGTATTGTCAATACGGAGATGATAGAGCTAAACCTACGGATATATGGACTAACTCAAAATCATGGGTTCCACGACATATGTGTAAAAACGGTAATCCTAATTGCCACCATGAACGTGCGCCACGCGGAAGCAAAACAGGAACGCAAGGTAAAAAAGGAAGTTATGAAAGAAGCCGAATACCTGAACAGTTATGCAATGAAATATTAACATCTTGCATATGAAAACAATCCGAACAGTAGTTTATTTAATAACAATGATAGGCTTAGGGCTTATCGTAAGAAGCACGATGATATGACTACCACAGAAATAAAAAAAGAATTGTATAAACAAAAAACAGATGCAGACTATAACCATACATTAGATGGATTTAAATATTATTCCACACAAATAAAGATAGAGGGTAATGACAAGGTTATTATGTTTAAAATACCGATTAAAGAAGCAGATTTTGAGGAAGTGGTTAAGTCGCAATTATTAATTAGATGGATTTGCATTTAAAAATAATTAACTATCTTTACATCACTTTCATAATTCGATATTTGATTTAAGCCTCTGCATTCGTGTGGGGGCTTTTTTAACCCAACAGAAATGAATGAAAAACTAACATCAATAAAGAATATTTATCCACAGTATTCTAATATTTTCGACACTGTAAATAATTGGCTAATTGCCCACCCTGACAATAAAGTTTCTTCTAACGTGTTTAGATCAGAAAAATATGGTTTTGATGTTGTAGATATACAAGTAGCTTTCTACATAATGAAACAATCAGAATTTCTATATGTAAGTTGGGAATACATAAACGGCTTCGAATTACCTGTATACGGTTTCAAACCTTAATAATATACATTGCTAGCATGTGTAGTATATGGTGATAGGGCTACTTTAAAAGGTAGCTCTTGCTGTTTTATAGGGGTATCGGTACAAGCTTTACCCTGCCCTCGGTAGTGCCGAGGGCAGGGTAAAATAATACTATAGATAAAGACGATACTATTCAATATGCACTAGAAATGCCCCGATTTAGGGCATCTTAAAATATCTTAATCCCAACATCGGCACCCCATATCATAGTATCATTTAAGGGATTTATAGTAGCCCCAAACAGATATTTATCATTGGTGTATAGTAATCCTATATTACCTGATTTAAACGAAGTAGGAAGATTAAAATCATAATGCATCTTTAGCATAAGTCTGCCTTTTACAATACGCTTGCTTTCCTCTAGTTCTAACTGTTTTTTTGATAGCTCATCTATACTACTTGTTAGTGTAGATATAGTGTTAGACTGCTGCTGTATGGATTGTAAGCCTATTATGTTGCGTTGGGTTAGTCCCAGTATAATACTATCCTGTTTTCGTATTATATCCAATTGCTCCTTAACTACTAATCTTAACCTTTCCTCATTCTTAATGATACTAGCCACGTCAATAGCCTTTTCTTTGTCAAGCGTAACGGTTTCATTAATCAGGTTTGTAGTTACTTTTTGTGATAACATCTGCTGCGGTAGCAAAATCAAAATCGTAGTGAGGGTTAATAGCCTTACGATATTGGATAATATATTGCGGCTTGTAGTTTTTGAGTACATCTGAATTGTATTGAATTAGTGATTGTACGGTATCTTTAAAAACAACCTGTGCGCTATCTAGTTTTCTTTGCAGTTCTAACTTTTCATACTGTATAGTCTGTATTTTTAGATCTGTTTCGGTAGCTGATTCTTTCCGGTCATAAACAAGCCATGCTATAACACCGGCCATTACTAAAATTACTATCCAATGCCAGTATTTAGCTATCATACTACCACCTAGCTTTTGTGCCTCGCCTGTCATAATGAACAAACCCCGCATATATACCTATACCGCCCTGCTCCATTTTACCCTCTGCTATTAGTTTTTCAATAACAGCAGCTAGTTTTTTTGGTGTATAACTTTTAGCAGTTATATCTGCACCGTTAGCGGTTAAGTGTTGGCTATTAGGTGCGCCACCTACCTTTTTGTTATGTGTGGGCGTTCTGTACCCGCTTCCGCTTACTAATACTGATTCCCCTATGTAATCCCTTAGTACTTGCAAGTTTTCAGCTACCTTAATTACATTGCACATATATTTAGCGGGGACGGGAGTACCGTCATTACAGTCAAATTCTATTCTGCTAAAGTTTTTGGTTAGTTGTATATCTTGTTCTTTCATATATTATTTAATTTCGTGTTTATAAGCCCTGTGAAATAACGTAAGTATCAAAGGTACGAAAAACCCAAATATACACGCACTGGCTATAATTGTGTATTCACGCCTTATCCTAACCATGCCTTCGTATAACTGCGATAGCAAGCCTAAACTAAGGAACAGTAGCAACCATGCCACCACTAAGCAGTATAGGTAATGTTTGTGAAGCATAAGCCAATCCACACAGCTTCTGTCTTTATGGAATACTAATCGGGCAAAGCATTTATATACGCTAAATTTCATTTTCCCAACTATCCACATTAATGCTAGGGCTAAAGCCCAAATAGTTAAAACGTTTACAAGATGTAATACTTCAAATCCTGTCATCTTTGGCAATTAAATTGTTAATCCATCTTTTAGCGTATGCTTTAAATCCCATTTCGATAAGTTTTATACCCTCGTTTACAATCTCGGCTGATATTATAGCTACTATCGCTATTGTGTATATTATATTGCTTGCAATTTTATAGTCACGCCATACATAAACAACAAAGTAACACAGTACACAAGCATATACAGACCTTTCTATGCAGTTTTTAAACGTTAAGGTATTCCTGCTCCAATTGAATACAAAGCGAACGCTTAAACCCATTAAAAGAGCTATTACAATCTCCAAGGTTATTTTAGGCAAATTGGTTTCTATAGCCAAAAGTAGAAATAGTAAACCCGTGATTGTAAATTTTAGCATTAATTTATCTATTAATCAGACTTCTAACCGTTAATATAACAAATGTAACATAAATTATTGAACTAAAGGCATAAAAGTAAATGTCTGGCTCACACTCGCATAATAGGTAAATAGTATTTAATACCCACAACCCGAATAAACAGGATAGTGATACTTTACTTACAAATCTAAAATGCTTTGATACAGCGAAAAGAAGCAACAATAATGTAAGTGAACAATCGAAAAGGGATCTAAGTACAGCGTCTAATTTGTATAGCCATTCAGGAAAGCCACAATAACAAGTAAGTATAAACATACCGTAAGCCGTTCCATGTATCATTAGCAACAACACGGGCACAATTTCTATAAATGAAAAAAGCAGGGTTCGCACCTGCTTTAATCGCTCTATAACCAAACCAATAAAATTACTCATTATCTAGGAAACATTTTTTTCTTTTTAGTGTAAACGGGAAAAGTACCGTTCCACTCAACTAAGAACATATCATTGTTTTGTGCCTCGGTAATGTTTACCCCTATGTAGTTAACAGGGTCTAAATTATCAGATGCAATATCATCATAAGTATAGAAATGCAAGTCAGTTGAATTCCTGAAAGCTGGCAAATTTCTTTTCGCTAGGTCTGTTGCGTTTTCCTCATTAATCTGTGCTACGCTGTATGTACTCATTATTTGGGGTTTCTTTTTAGGTTGTTTCATTTTGCTTTTTTGTTAACTCTTGTATTGTGTCATCTTTCTTTGATGAGCCTGTGTTACTTCCGAAGTAGTAACCTAATGCAGTAGTCATTGATCCTACTATAGCAATTATAATTTGATCGTTGGGCTTCACGTTAAGGAACGTACTTAAAAAGAAGTATGCAAACCCTAATATAACTACTAGCATTGCTAATATAGCCTTTATGTGGTCTGCAAGGTACTTCATTATTTAACTAATAAGGCCGTGGTAACTATTGCTACTAAAGCCACGGTTAAATCAGTAAGACTTATTACTCCTTTGCTTATTTTCATCTGAACATACTCTACCATATAAGCTACTAAGAACACACAAACGCCTGCAAACAGCTTAGGTAGTTGCAACATTTCTTCTAAGTTCATCCATCTTACCAAATAGAACACCGCCAAAAAACCTGCTACACAACCCATAAGGTGGTATATAGTTTTCTTATCCCAAGGGCTATCCCATTTATATATTACTGTTTTATTTGTGCTCATGCCTATTGTTTATTTTATTAGCATCAGTAATACATCTAGCACAGCTAAAAGTTAGAGAAGCCAATATCACAAAGGCGGCTATGAACCGCCCTATTGTGTTTAATACCTCTTTTGTTTTTGCATCCATGTACCAAATATACTAATTTTTTGTTAAGTTGTGTTATTGTTGTATTAAAACAGCGGTATTATTTACGGTTATATTTCCAACTCCTAACAGTGTGTCACTTAACCTTAACTGAAACCTAACACCGTTATTCCTTATGCTATTGCTTAAGTACATCGAAATAGGGCGTTCTATATTCATGACAGCACCAACTTTCATAGCTACATAGGTAATATCTGCATACCCTCCAGACGTAGGAAAAGGGAAAGATGTGTCAACACCTGCACCCCCTCCATTAGGCACTACCATACGATACTGCAAAGTAACACCCGTTCCCACAATGGTAGATGTAACTTTCATGTAAAGAGTAACGTTATAATTTACATCGTATTGCTCATAAAATCTAAAAAGGCTATTAGCTGTATCATAATGCACTAACGGATTATTACTGTTAGGATCTTTACCGAATGTATTAACGTTAAGAGGCTCTACACCGTTTAATATTACTGTTTGCCATGTAGTACTCAAAACTAAATCGGTAGTCCTGCTAACTCTTAATCTAGGCTGGTTTACGCCTTGTTGTGTTGATGCCATAATTAGAATATGTAATATTGTGTGCCGTTAGATTTTATATTTGACCTTTCATATTGGCTACCTAGTACCATCGTATTTGCCATGTTAATATTTGTAGTGCCATTACCTTTAACCGTTACTGCATTTGCGCTTGCATCTGTTTTTACAACATGGACTGTTTTGCCTGCCATTGTACTAGCCGCTTCTAGGGTAATTGTTACAGCACCTGCCGTAGCATCAGAAAATATAGTAAGCATACCATTGCGCCCGTAATCAGTAGCTAATACTGTGTAATTAGCGGTTTTAGTAAGATTGTTATCTAAGGCAGATGCATTGACCTGATTCTGCAAGTAATATAATGCCTCTCTAAAAGCCACACCGCTTGTAACCTGTGTTGTTGCTCCTGCTGTTGAGTTAGTTCCAATAGTTGAAACCCTTACCTGTGTATCAAAATCCCTGTAGGTGTTAGCGTTAGAGTAGTACTGACCTGTGTTACCACCAGTAGCCGCATTTAGTTTTAAAGCTAAGGCATTAGTAATACTATTTTGTGTCATTGTACCAGTAGTACTTGTACCTGTGGCATCGAATATTAACACCGTACCCCTTAAAGC
>Ga0210040_10000855_pt1 | contig 48754 bp, 43 predicted proteins | sample CryGeyCG12114_NA_FD_185462 | JGI IMG/M metagenome (GOLD analysis project Ga0210040, IMG submission 185462) | Groundwater microbial communities from aquifer - Crystal Geyser CG19_WC_8/21/14_NA (SPAdes) (version 2) | ecosystem: Environmental > Aquatic > Deep subsurface > Groundwater | place: USA...
CCGGCCCCGGGGGTCAAGCCCAGGGCAAACGCAAAGCGTTTGTCCCGCCTCAGCGCTCCACGGCAAACCCGAAGCGCTTGTCCCCTTCCCCGGCCCCCAGCCGGGGAGCCGCGGCCGCTCAGGCCCGCCCGGCGGTCCCCACGAGCAGCAGGGGATCCACCTTCAGCTTGGCCAGCGCCCGCCGCCACTTGGCGTCCTGGTCTTCCTCGGTGAAGAGGATCGCCTCGTCCGGCGAAACGTTCAGCCAAGCGTTGTGCTGGATCTCGCTTTCCAGCTGTCCCGGCCCCCAGCCCGCATAGCCCAGCGCCAGCAGCCCCTGCCGCGGCCCGCCGCCGCCCGCGATGGCCTTGAGGATGTCCACGCTGGCCGTCAGCGCGAAGCCGCCCTCCATCGTCAGGCTGCCCTCGCTGGACCAATCCTGGGTGTGCAGCACGAAGCCGCGCCCGCCCTCCACCGGCCCCCCGGCATGCAGCCGGATCCGCCGCGCCGGCGGAACCGGGCTCACGTCCAGCTGCTTGAGGAGGTCATCGAAAGTCAGGTTCTCGATCGCCCGGTTCAGCACGATCCCCATCGCCCCCTCCGCCGAATGGGCGCAAAGGCAGATCACCGCGCGGGCGAAGCGCGGGTCTTCCATGCTGGGCATGGCGATCAGCAGCTGCCCGCCCAGCCAGCCCTCTTCCGAAGGCGGGCGTGCCATGCGGGAAAGCTGGATCGGGGGGGCTTCCATCGCCTCGTCCTCCAGGTCCTCGTCGAGGGGGAGGGGAGGGGGAGCCGTGTCCTTCGGGCGCCGCGTCATGCCGCTGACATGGCAGCACGCCCCCGGTGCTGCAACCCGCCCGCGCAGCTTCAGCGCAAAGCCCGCGCGCAAACCCCGGCCCGGCCCGCCCGTTGACAGCGCCACGGAAGCGGCGGCGAAACTGTGCCGATCCCACCCCGCAAGGACCCCCCATGGCCATCAAGACCGGCGACGCCATCCCCTCCGTCAAGATCATGCAGGCCAGCGCCGAGGGCCCGCGCGAGGTCGATCCCGCCACCCTGCTGGGCACCGGCACCGCCGTTCTCTTCGGCGTCCCCGGTGCCTTCACCCCCACCTGCTCCGCCAAGCACCTGCCGGGCTTCGTGCAGCAGGCCGCGGCGCTCAGGGCCAAGGGGGCGGAAACCATCGCCTGCGTCGCCGTGAACGACGCCTTCGTGATGCAGGCCTGGGGCCGCGACCAGGGCGTGGAAGACCAGGTCATCATGCTGGCCGACGGCTCCGCCGCCTTCATCAAGGCCCTCGGCATGGAACAGGACCTCACCGCCCGTGGCCTCGGCATGCGTGCCCAGCGCTTCGCCCTCGTCGTGAAGAACGGCCGCGTGACCTATGTCGGGGTCGAGGAGCCCGGCGCCTTCGGCGTCAGCAGCGCCGAGACCGTGTTGGCCCAGCTATGAGCCGCGGCCGGAATGCAAAGCCTGGGGACCTCAAGGCCAACTGGCCCCTCTACGCCTGGCAGGCGGGCTGGGTCTTCACGCTGCGCTCCGCCGCCCTGCTGTCCAAGCCCGACAGCGCCGGGGCCGAACTGACCCGCATGGCGCTGGAGAAGCAGCGCGCCTTCACCGAGGGCTGGTTCGCCGCCGGCCGCGCCGCCATGCGGGGCGAGAACCCGGCGGCCGTGATGGCCGCCGCCGCCCATCCCGCCCGCCGCCGGGTCAGCGCCAACCTCCGCAGCCTGCGCAAGGCCTGACCGCGACGCCCATCCGGCAACCACCCCTCCGTTCCCGCGCTTGAAACGCGGATCAACGGAGGCGGTGTTCATGGTTCTGCAGGGCAAGGTGGCCTTCGTGACGGGCTCGGATTCCGGCATCGGCGCCGAGATCGCCGTCGCGCTGGCCCGCGCGGGCGCCGACGTCACCGTCACCTGGCACACCGACGAGGCCGGCGCCCGCGAGGCCGCGGGGCGCGTCGAAGCCGCGGGGCGCCGCGCCCACGTGGCGCAACTCGACGTGATGGATTCCCGCTCCGTGGATGCCGCCTTCGAGGCCGCCCGGAGCGCGCTCGGCATCCCCGACATCCTCGTGAACAACGCCGGCAAGGGCATGGGCGGCAAGAAGCCCGTGGCCGAGATCGCCGACGAGGACGCGGAGGTGGTGATCCGCACCAACCTCCTCGGCCCCCTCTGGTGCGCCCGCGCGTTCCTGCGCCAGCGCCTCCCCGCCGGTCCCGGCGGCAAGATCATCAACGTCTCCTCGGTGGCCCAGCACCTGCCCACCGACGGCAGCGCCCCCTACGGCATGTCCAAGGCCGGGCTCACCTCGCTCACCCGCTCCCTTTCGGTGGAACTCGCCCCCCACAAGATCAACGTGGTCGGCATCGCCCCCGGCCTGATCCAGACGCCGATGACCCAGGAACGCCTGGACGACCCCGCCAAGCGCGAGGCCTCCTTCAAGGAGATCCCCTGGCACCGTGCCGGCCAGCCCGAGGAAATCGCCAGGCTCGCCCTGTTCCTCGCCGGCCCCGACGCCGACTACATCACCGGCCAGACCATCGTCATGGACGGTGGCCTGACCATGAACTGGGGCGGTGCCTGAGCAGCGCCCCCGATCCTCACCCCACCGGCGAATCGGCCGGCACGCCCTCCGGCAGGTTGCTCCCGCTGCGCCACCGGTGCGTGCCGGCCCCGAAGGCCACGATCTTGCCGTCCGGCCCCAGCACCTCCGTCCGGGTGAAGAAGATGTTCCGCCCGGCGGTCACGATCCGCCCCTCGGCCACGATCCGCCCCGCGTTCACCTGCCCGGTGAAGCGGCAGTCCAGGTCCACCGTCACCGCCCGCCGGACGTTCCCGGGCACCGTGCAGAACAGCCCGGCATAGCCCCCGGCCTGATCGATCATGGACAGCAGCACCCCGCCATGGAGCACCCCGCTCCGGTTGTGGTGCCTGGGTTCGACGAGAAGGGCGAGCCGCGCGAAGCCCTCCCTCCACTCGTCCACGGTGATGCCGATGAGGTCGTGAAAGGGGGCTGTGTCATCCATTCGCGGGGCGTAGCGCGCCCGTCAGGCGATCTGCAAATCCTGCAGCGCCGCCTCCAGCTCCTGGAACGAGGGCATGTGGGAGGAAGGCGCCATCTTCCGCCCCGTTTCCACCGAAACCTGCGGCGCGTTGCCGTGCAGGTGCGCGACGAGCACCGCCCGGATCACCTCGAAATACTTCTGCTCCTCGTCCACCACCCCCTTCAGCCGCGCGGCCATCGGCCCCATCACGCCATAGGCCAGCAGCACGCCCAGGAAGGTGCCCACCAGCGCGCCGCCGATCATGCCCCCCAGCACCGTCGGCGGCTGGTCGATCGAGGCCATGGTCTTGATCACGCCCAGCACCGCCGCCACGATCCCCAGCGCCGGCAGCGCGTCCGCCATGTTCTGCATGGCGTGGGAGGGATGCAGCTCCTCCTCCTTGATCTTCTTCAGCTCGCGCGCCATCACGTCCTCGATCTGGTGCGGATCGTCGGCGTTCATGCCGACCATGCGCAGGTAGTCGCAGATGATCGCGACCACGTGGTGGTTCGCCTTGATCTTCGGGAACTTCGCGAAGGCCGGGCTTTCCTCGGGCTTCTCGATATGCGCCTCCAACGCCATGGCCCCCTTGGTCTGCACCAGGCGCACGAACCAGTAGAGCAGCGACAGCATCTCCACGTAATCGGACTTGTGGAACCTCGCGCCCTTCAGCAGCTTTCCGAAGCCGCCCAGCGTGTGCTTCACGTCGTGCATCGAGTTCGACATCACGAAGGCGCCGATCGCGGCGCCGCCGATCATCATCCCCTCCAGCGGCAGCGCGTGCAGGATGATGTCGAACTTCCCGCCCGACAGGGTGTAGCCGCCGAACACGGTGACCATCATCACCACGAAGCCGATGATCGTGGTCATGGCGCGGCGTTCCTCGTGTTCTCGCGCAGCAGCAGAATGGAAACCCGCCGGTTGGCGGGGCTGCCGGGATCATCGGCCAGCAGCGGCTCGCGCTCGGCCAGCCCCGCCACGCTCCGCACGCGCGCCTCCGCCACCCCGCCTTCCACCAGCAGCCGCCGCGTCGCGTTCGCCCGCTCCGCGGAAAGGTCCCAGTTGCTCCGCGCGCCCGGCCGGAAGGGCGTCGCATCCGTGTGCCCGCTGATGGCAACCGCGTTGGGCACCCGGTTGATCACCGCCGCGACCTTGGTCAGAAGCGCCCGCCCCCGCTCGGCCGGCGCGCTGCCGCCCAGCGCGAACATCGGCTGCCGCTCCGCGTCCAGGATCTGGATGCGCAGCCCCTCCGGCACCTGCTCCACCTGCAGCTGCCGGGCGAGGTCCGCCAGCGCCGGGTCGTCCCGCACGGCCGCCCGCACCTGCTCGGCCAGGCGGTCCAGCACCTCCCGCTCGCGTTTCTCCAGCTCCTCCCGCAGCGCCTCCGCCGAGGCCCGCGCCACCTCGGGGCCGCCCGTGCCCTCGGCGCCGGCCCCGTCCGTGCCGCCCGTTGCCCGCTCGGCCCGCAGCCGCGCGGGCGTCGCGGTCTCGTCGTCGCCCCTGGGCCCCTCGCGCCGTTCCACCGCCGAGGCCGGGGTGTTGCTGTCGTCCTCCTCCAGGTCGAACACCACCGGCCGCGGCCCCGTCTCCGCCCGAACGGAGGAGGCGTTGGAGGCCATCTGCCCGGCCTCGTTGGGCGTCCGTCCCCCGAAGGGCTGCCCCGATCCGCTCGGCCGCTGCCCCATCACGTTGGTCGGGTTGAAGTGGTCGGCCAGACCCCGCCGCTGCTCCTCCGTGGTCGCGTTCAGCAGCCACATCAGCAGGAAGAAGGCCATCATGGCCGTGACGAAGTCGGCATAGGCGACCTTCCAGGCGCCACCATGGTGGCCGCCCGCGCCCCCCTCCTCCTTCTTGATGACGATGGTGACGCCTTCGCTTTTGCCTGTTGCCACGGCCTCGCACCCGCTATCCGGACGCAAGCTACCCGCGGCACGACGAAGGCTCCGTTAACCGCCCCGCCTTTCCCGCCCCGCCTTTCCTGTCCGGCCTCAGCGCGGCGGCAGGCAGGCCTCCGAAAGCAGCCGGAACGCCGCCGCCCGGTGGCTGATCGCGTGCTTCCGCGCCGGCTCCATCTCCGCGAAGGTTTCGTGCCCCCCATCCGGCACGAACATCGGGTCATATCCGAAGCCCCGCTCCCCGCGCGGCGGCCAGATCCAGCGCCCGGGCGCCTCGCCCAGGAAGGGCTCCACATGCCCGTCCGGCCAGGCGATCACCAGCGCGCAGGAAAACCAGGCCGCGTGGTCCGCCGAATGCCGCGCCAGCCGCTCCACCTTCGCCATCGCCGCCCCGTAGTCGCGCGACCCGTCCGGCTGCTCCGCCCAGTTCGCCGTGTAGACCCCCGGTGCCCCGTTCAGCGCCCGGACGGAAAAGCCGGAATCGTCGGCCATCGCCACCATCCCGCTCGCCCGTGCCGCCGCCAGCGCCTTCAGCGAGGCATTGCCGATGAAGGTGGTCTCCGTTTCCTCCGGCACGGGCAACCCCAGTTCCCCGGCCGTCACCACCTCGATCCCGTGCTCCGCCAGCAGCGCCTCCACCTCCCGCGCCTTGCCCGCATTGTGCGTGGCCAGGCAGATCCGCCGCTCCGCGAGCGGCCGGTGCGCGCCGCTCACAGCCCCACCGCCGCGCGCTGCGCCGCGAACAACTCCGCCACACCCTTGCGCGCCAGCCCGAGCAGCCCCGTCAGCTCCGCCTCCGAGAAGGGCGCTCCCTCCGCGGTGGCCTGCACCTCCACGATGCCGCCCTTGCCCGTCATCACGAAGTTCCCGTCCGTCCCGGCGCCGCTGTCCTCGGCGTAGTCCAGGTCCAGCACCGGCACCCCGCCATGGATCCCGCAGGACACCGCCGCAACCTGGTCCACCAGGGGGTCGCGCGCCATGATGTTGGCCTTGCGGCAGTGCTGAAAGGCCAGGTGCAGCGCCACCCAGGCCCCGGTGATGGCGGCGCAGCGCGTGCCGCCATCGGCGGTCAGCACGTCGCAGTCCAGCGTCACCGTCATCTCGCCCATGGCCGCCCGGTCCGTCACCGCGCGCAGGCTGCGCCCGATCAGCCGCTGGATCTCCTGCGTGCGGCCGGACTGCTTGCCCCGCGCCGCCTCGCGCTCGCCCCGCGTATGCGTCGCCCGCGGCAGCATGCCGTACTCGGCCGTCACCCAGCCCATGCCCTTGCCCCGCATGAAGCCCGGCACCCGCCCCTCCACGCTGGCGGTGCACAGCACCTCCGTCACCCCCATCCGCACCAGGCAGGACCCCTCCGCGTGCCGCGCGAAGCCCGGCTCCAGCTTCAGCGCCCGCAGCTGGTCCGGCGCGCGGCCGGATGGCCGCCCGATCGGCCGGCCATCCGCTCCGGTTATTCCGAGGGCCTGCCCGAGGGCGGCCCCGAAGGCGGAGCCGGGGGAGGGCTGGGAAGGCTTGCTGGACATGCGGCGGCACTCTCGCGGAACGGAGGCGGGAGGAAGACGCCCGGCCCTGCCCCTGTCAACGCCGCTTCCGCCCCCCGCTCCATCGGCGGCAGCCACAGCGTGAGCATGGCCGCCCATGCCCCCGCAGAGGGCAAGCCCCGCTTGCGTCCCCATCCATCCCGCGCGTCGCCCATGGCGGCCTCCGCATCCCGCCTCCATTGGCGCCCGCCCCCGCGACGGAAGAATGTCGCGCTCGTGACGGAATGTGGCGGGGCGACGCTTAATCCGTTCCTAATGCCATCCCGCCACGCCGCCAGCGCCCTAGGGCCTGCCCAGCAGCACCGGATCTCCCGGCCCCAGAAGGGGCAGCCACAGCCACAGGGCCACCAGCACCGCCAGCAGCACCGGCGGCGTGATCGCCAGCCCCACCCGCATATAGGCCCCCCAGCCGATCACGATTCCCTTGCGCGCCAGCACGTGCAGCCACAGCAGCGTCGCCAGGCTGCCGATCGGCGTGAGCTTGGGCCCGAGGTCGCAGCCGATCACGTTGGCATAGACCATCAGCTCCCGCGTGGCCGCCGGAACGCCCCGCGCCTCCTCGATCGAGAGCGCCCCCACCAGCACCCCCGGCATGTTGTTCATCACCGAGGACAGCAGCGCCGCCCCGAACCCCGTGCCGAGCGTGGCAACGAGGGGCCCCTGGTCCGCCAGCCAGGCCAGGGCGCCCGCCAGCGCTCCCGTCAGCCCCGCGTTCCGCAGCCCGTAGACCACCAGGTACATGCCCAGGCTGAACAGCACGATCTGCCAGGGCGCGCCCCGCAGCACCCGCCCCACCGGCACCACCACGCCCCGCCCGCCCCGGTGCCACCGCCCGGCCAGGGCCAGCAGCGCCAGCGCCCCGCCACCCGTCACCACCGAGACCGGCACGCCCATCGGCGCCAGCACCGCGTATCCCAGCAGCAGCAGCCCCAGCAGTGGAAAGGCCGCCCGGAACACCAGCCCGTCCCGCACCGCGCCCCCCGGCGCCTCCAGCCGCGAAAGGTCATAGCGCGCGGGCACGGCCCGCCCGTGGAACAGCCACAGCACCCCCAGCGTCGCCGCCAGCGCCACGGCGTTCACGGGCACCATCACCGCCGCGTAGCGGTTGAACCCGATCCCGAAGAAGTTGGCGGACACGATGTTCACGAGGTTGGAGATCACCAGCGGAAGGCTGGTGGTGTCCGCCACGAAGCCCGTGGCCACCACGAAGGCCAGCGTCGCCGCCGGCGGAAAGTCCAGCCGCAGCAGGATCGCCACCACGATCGGCGTCAGCAGCAGCGCCGCCCCGTCATTGGCGAACACCGCGGCGATCGCGGCGCCCAGCAGCACCACCATCGGGAACAGCCGCCGCCCGCGTCCCCCGCCCCAGCGCGCCACGTGCAGCGCCGCCCACTGGAAGAAGCCGGCTTCGTCCAGCAGCAGCGAGATCACGATCAGCCCGATAAAGGTGAAGGTCGCGTCCCACACGATGCGCCACACCACCGGCACGTCGGCCCAGCCGATCACCCCGAGCAGCAGCGCCACCAGCGCGCCCGCCATGGCGCTCCACCCGATCCCCAGCCCGCGGGGCTGCCAGATCACCAGAACAAGCGTCGCCAGGAAAACCAGGAAAGCCAGCACCGGCCGCGCCCCTCAGCCGATCCGCCGCCCCTCCCGGTCCAGCACCCGCTCCCCGTCCTCCTTCGCGAAGGCTCCTCCGGCGAAGGCGCCGCCCTCCGCCGGCAGGATCTCCAGCACGGCCTCGGACGGCCGGCACAGGCGCACCCCGAGCGGCGTCGCCACCAGCGGGCGGTTGATCAGCACGGGATGCGCCAGCATGGCCTCCACCAGCCGCTCGTCCCCCGCGCCGGGGTCGTCCAGACCCAGTTCGGCCGCCAGCGCCTCCTTGGCCCGCAGCAGCCCCCGCGGGCTCAGCCCCGCCCGCCCCATCAGCGCCAGGAGCATCGCGCGCGACGGCGGCGTCTTCAGGTACTCCACCACATGCGGCTCGATCCCCGCGTGGCGGATCAGGGCCAGCACGTTGCGCGAGGTGCCGCAGGCCGGGTTGTGGTAGATCACGACATCCATGGGAAAACCCTTCTCAACAGGAAGCCGCGCTCAGCTCGGCCAGAAGCGGCGCGCAGAGCTCCGCCCGCCCCCCGCAGCAGTCGCGCAGCAAGAACATCACCAGGGCGCGCAGGCCCTCCAGCTCGGCCCGGTAGATCACCGACCGCCCCCGCCGCTCCGCCCGCACCAGCCCCGCGCGGGACAGCACCGACAGGTGCGCCGACATCGTGTTCTGCGGCACGCACAGCCGCTGCGCGACCTCGCCGGCCGGCAGCCCGCCGGGTTCGTGACGCACCAGAAGCCGGAATGTCTCCAGCCGCGTCCCCTGTGCCAGGGCGCCCAGCGCGGCCGTTGCCCGTTCTGCATCCATAAATCCAGAATAGTGGATATAAAACGATCGTGCAACTGTGCGGCACGCGTTGACGCCCCCGCTCCCCCTACCTAGCTTACGAGGTCAACACCGCATCCGGAGACCCGCCACCGCATGGGCGCCCAGCCCAACCAACGCCCCGGCTTCGCTCCGCCCCGCAGCATCTCCGCGGGTGCCCCCTTGCCGGGCCTGGACACGCGCAGCGCATCCATCCTCCGACAGGTCGTGGAGCTTTACGTCGAAACCGGGGAACCCGTCGGCAGCCGTACCCTGTCGCGCCGCCTGCCCCTTTCCCTTTCCCCGGCCACCATCCGCAACGCCATGGCGGATCTCGAGGACGCCGGCCTCCTCTACGCGCCCCACACCTCCGCCGGCCGCCTTCCCACCGATCGCGGCCTCCGCCTCTTCGTGGACGGCCTGCTCGAATTCGGCGACCTGACCGACGAGGAGCGCGAGGCGATCTCCGCCCGCTGCGCCGCCTCCGGCCGCTCGATGCAGGACACGCTGGCCGAGGCCGGCCAGATGCTCTCCGGCCTGGCCGGCGCCGCCGGCCTGGTGGTGGCCCCTTCCGCCGAATCCTCGCTGCGCCACATCGAGTTCGTGGCGCTGGGCCCCGGGCGCGCCCTGGTGGTGCTGGTCGGCGAACGCGGCCAGGTGGAGAACCGGATCATCGAGGTTCCGCCCAGCCTGCCCGCCGGCGCGCTGGCCCAGGCCGGCAACTACCTCAACGCCCGCCTCAACGGCCGCACGCTGGAGGACACCCGCCACCTCGTCTCCTCCGAGATCGCCGCCAACCGCACGGCGCTCGACGCCCTGACCAACCAGGTCGTGCAAAGCGGCCTCGCCACCTGGGCCGGCGGGGGAGGGGGCTCGCTGATCCTGCGCGGCCAGTCCCGCCTGCTCCAGAACATCGACCAGGCCGCCCGGGTCGCCGAGATCCAGTCGCTCTTCGACCGGCTCGAGGCGCAGGAAACCATGCTCCGCCTGCTGGAGCTCGCCCAGCGCGGCCAGGGCGTGCAGATCTTCATCGGGGCGGAAAGCGGCGTCTTCGACACCGCAGGCGTCTCCATGGTCGTCGCCCCCTTCCGCAACGGCCAGGAAAAGATCGTCGGCGCCATCGGCGTGATCGGCCCCACCCGCATCAACTACGGCCGCGTCATCCCCGTGGTGGACTACACCGCGCAGGTGATCGGCCGCATGCTGGGTTGACCCGGAAGGCCCACCCGTCTAAGAATAATTTCTTATGAACCCCCGGGCGATCCGCCAGGGCCCGGGGCGGGGTAAGGCAGTAAGATCGTAAGATGGTAAGGCGGCCGGGCGGTCAGACCGCTTCCGCCGGTGCCGTCCCCAGCGCCGACAACACCGCCCGCCGCAGCCCCTCCAGCTTGCGCTCGTTCTCGATCTTCAGGCCGAACAGGTCCTTCACGTAGAAGACGTCCACCGCGCGCACGCCATAGGTGGTCACATGCGCGGAGGCGATCTGCACGCCCTGGGCCGAGATGGCCGCCGTCACGTCGTGCAGCAGCCCCGGCCGGTCGCGCCCGTTCACCTCGATCACCGTGTGCGTGTGGCTCGCGTGGTTGTCGATCACCACGCGCGGCGGCACCGTCACCGCCCTGAGCCGCGCCGGCTCGCGCTTGACCTTCTGGATCTCGTCGTTGATCCGCATCCGCCCCGAGAGCGCCTGTTCGATCATCACCGAAAGCCGCGCGAGGCGGTGCGGCGCGTCCAGCGCCCCGCCCGCCGCGTCCTGCACCCAGAAGGTGTCGAGCGCCATGCCGTTGGTCATGGTGTGGATGCGCGCGTCCACGATGGAGGCGCCCCCCACCGCCAGCGCCCCCGCGATCTGGCTGAACAGCCCGGGATGGTCGGCGGTATAAACCGTCACCTCCGTCACCGCGCGCTCCTCCAGCACCTCGGTGCGCACCGTCAGCGGCGCTCCCGTGCTTTCCGCTTCGCGGATCAGGGAAGCGTGGCGCGCATGGGTGTCGGGGTCGAAGGACAGCCAGTAGCCGGGATAGCCGAGCGACAGGAAGTGCTCCACCTCCGCCGCCGGGCGGAAGCTCAGGGTGGCCGCCGCGGCCTCCCGCGCGCGGGCCACGCGCACGTCGCGCTCGGGCACGGAAAGCCCGCCCGCCAGCACCTCCGCCACGCGCCAGTACAGCTCGCGCAGCAGCGTCGCCTTCCAGCCGTTCCAGACCTTCGGCCCCACCGCGCGCATGTCGCACACGGTCAGCACCAGCAGCAGCCGCAGCCGCTCCGGCGACTGCACGACCTCCGCCAGGTCCAGGATGGTCTTGGGGTCGTCGATGTCGCGCTTGAAGGCGGTCTGGCTCACCAGCAGGTGGTTCAGCACCAGCCAGGACACCGTCTCCGTTTCCTCGGGCGAGAGCCCGAGGCGCGGGCACAGCTCCTGCGCGATCCCGGCGCCGAGCTCCGAATGGTCGCCACCGCGCCCCTTGGCGATGTCGTGCAGCAGGATCGCGGCATACAGCGCGCGCCGGGACTGCAACTGCCCGACAAGCTCCGAGGCGACCGGCGCGACCGTGTCCAGTTCCCCGCGCTCCAGGGCGTTCATCACCCCCACCGCCTCGATCGTGTGCTCCTCCACGGTGAAGACGTGATAGGTGTCGAACTGCATCAGCCCGACGATGCGCGCCCATTCCGGCACGAGGCTCGACAGCACCCCCGCCTCGTTCAGCGCGCGCAGCCAGTGCGCGCTGTTCTTGCCCGTCAGGATATCGAGGAACAGCACGTTCGCCGCCGCCTGACCGCGCAGCCGCGTGGCATAGCGCGCGTTGCGGATCAGCGCCCGCAGGCCCAGCGGGTGGATCTCCAGCCCGCGGTCCCGCGCCTTGCGCACCAGCCGCAGCATCACCCCCGGATCGGCCGCGATGTCGTGGTCGGGGGCGAACAGGATCTTGCCGTCCGCCAGCGTCAGCCCGGCCTGCTTCATCGCCTCGTCGGGCGCGGGCTGCAGCGCCGGCATGCCCAGCGCCGCCCGCTCGATCGCCGGCTCCAGCAGCCGCTTGAGCCGCACAACCTCCCGCGCCGTGAGGAAGAGGTGCTTCATGAAGCGCTCCACCCCGTCCTGCTTGCCGTGCCGGGTGTAGCCCATGCGCGCGCCCACAACGGGCTGCAGGTCGAAGGTCAGCCGCTCCTCGGCGCGCCCGGTCACGTAGTGGAGGTGGAAGCGCACGGTCCAGAGGAACGACCAGGCACGGCGGAAGGCCCGCGCCTCCTGCGCCGTCAGCAGCCCGCCACCGGGGCTGTCGGGGCCGACGAGCTGCCACATCTTCTCGACGTCGAAGGCGTAGCGCGCGATCCAGTACATGGTCTGGAGGTCGCGCAGGCCGCCCCGGCCCTCCTTGATGTGCGGCTCCACCAGATAGGGGCTGTCGCCGTAGCGCGCGTGGCGCAGCCCGCGCTCGATCTGCTTGGCATGGAGGAACTGCCCCAGCCCCCATTCGGCCCGCGCCTCCGCATAGGCCGCGTGGAAGCGCGCATAGACGCCCGCATCCCCCTCCAGGAAGCGCGAATCCAGCAGCGCCGTCTGCACGGTGGTGTCGGCGCGGGCATCCACCAGGCATTCCTCGACCGAGCGCGTCGCGTGGCCCACCTTCACGCCCAGGTCCCACAGCAGGTAGAGCATGAACTCCACCGCCCGCCGCCCCCCCGCGTCCAGCGGCGCGTCCGAGACGAAAAGCAGGTCGATATCGGAATAGGGGGCCAGCGTGCCCCGCCCGTAGCCGCCCGTGGCCGCCAGCGCGAAGGAGGGCGCGGTCGCCAACCCGCCCGTCGCCACCAGGCTGTAGCGCAGGATGGCCGCGATCAGCCCGTCCATCTCGCAGGCCAGGGCCCGCGCGGCCACCAGCCCGGCCAGGCTTTCCCGCTCGAACCGCTCCTGCATGCCGCTCTGGATGCGGCTGAGGTGCCGGCGCAGCAGCGCCAGCGCCGTGTCCCGGGACGGAGGTGGTGAGGAAGCAAGTCCGTCGAGCCCCGACCCGCCCAAACCGAATTGCGGTGCGATGGGTGCTTCGGCGCTGCCGAGGCCAGCGATGTTCATTTGACGGAAGATAAGGATTCCTTCCGCGGGGCAACAGCCACCCCGTGGCCCGGCAGCAAGGTTTTCAGGCGGTAGAGCGCCTCCAGGGCCTCGCGAGGCGCCATGGAATCGGGGTCCAGCGCCTCCAGGGCCGCAAGGACGGGGTCCTCCGCCCCGGCCGGAGGGGCCGTCCCCCGCGCCGCCGTCCCGGCGAAGAGGGGCAGCTCCCCGGAAAGCGGGTCCAGCCCCCGCGCCCTTTCCTCCAGCGAGGCCAGCACCACCTCGGCCCGCCCCACGACCTCCCGCGGGACCCCGGCCAGCCGTGCCACGTGCAGGCCCCAGGACCGTTCGGAGGCACCCGGCCCCACGAGGTGCTGGAACACCACCTGCCCCCGGTGCTCGCGCACCTTCATGGCCGCCGGCGCCAGCTCCGGCAGCTTGCCCGCCAGGGCCGTCAGCTCGTGGAAATGGGTGGCGAACAGCGTGCGGGAGCGCAGGCGGTCGTGCAGCGCCTCCAGCACCGCCCAGGCGATGGCCAGGCCGTCCCAGGTGGCCGTGCCGCGCCCGACCTCGTCCAGCACCACGAAGGAGCGCGGCCCCGCCTGGTTCAGCACCGCCGCCGTCTCGCTCATCTCCACCATGAAGGTGGATCGCCCGCCCGCGATGTCGTCCGCCGTGCCCACGCGCGAGAACAGCCGGTCCACCAGCCCGATCCGGGCCGATTCGGCCGGCACGAACAGCCCGGCCTGGGCCAGCACCACCATCAGCGCGTTCTGGCGGAGATAGGTCGATTTTCCGGCCATGTTCGGCCCCGTCAGAAGGCACAGCCGCCGCCCGGGGGAGAGATCGGCGTCGTTGGGCACGAAGGCGGGGCCCCGGTTCCGGCGCAGCGCCGCCTCCACCACGGGGTGCCGCCCCTGCGCGATGCAGAACTCCGGCCGCTCCGGGATGTCCGGCCGGCACCAGCCGCCCCCCGCCGCCAGCTCGGCCGAGGCCGCGTGGACGTCGATCTCCGCCGCCGCCCGTGCCGCATGCGCGATCCCGGGCGCCGCCTCCAGGCAGAGCCCGCGCAGGTGGCGCACCACCGCGGCCTCCCGCCGCGCCGCCTCGTCGCGCGCCTGGGACAGCCGGCGGTCGAGGTCGGACAGCGCCCCGCAGGTGAAGCGATGGGCATTGGCCATGCTCTGCCGGTGCACCGGCGCCATGGGTCCGGGCTCCGGCTTCGCCCGCAGCAGCGTTTCCCCCGCCGCGGCCGGCACCTCGGCCAGGAAGCCCAGCTGCTGGTGGTGCCGGATCTTGAGGCTGGCCACGCCCCAGGCCTGGGCCAGGTCCATCTGCAACGCGAGAATCGCCCCGCGCGCGTCGTCCCGCAGGCGCCTGAGCGCGTCCAGCTCGCCGTCATAGCCGGGGCCGACCACGCCGCCATCCTCCAGGCGCGCCGGCAGCTCGGCCGCGAGCGCCCGGCTCAGCTCCGCCCGTGGCGAGGCATCCGGCACCAGCGCCTCGGCAGCGGAAAGCAGCAGGGGCGGGATGGGCGGCACCCCGCTGGCACCGCCGATCGCCTCCCGCATGGCCTCGGCACGCAGAAGCCCGTCGCGCAGCGCCGCGAGGTCGCGCGGAAAGAAGCGTTCCACCGAGAGCCGCCCCAGCGCGCGGGCCATGTCCGGCGCGCCGCGCAGCGCCTCCCGCAGGCCGCCGCGCACGGCATCGGCCGCGAGCAGAAAGGAAACGGCATCGTGACGCGCCGCGATCGGCCCCGCCTCGGCCAGCGGCGTGGCGAGGCGGGCGGCCAGCTCGCGGGCGCCCGCGGCCGTGAGCGTGCGGTCCACCGCCCCCATCAGGCAGTCCTTGCCGCCGCGCTCGGCGCGAAGGATCTCCAGGCTGCGGCGGGTGGCGGCGTCCATGCGCAGCGTGTTCTCGCCGCCCCGGCATTCCGGGGGGGCGAGGCGGGGCAGGGTGCCGCCGGAGGTCGCGCGCACATAGTCCAGCGCCATGGCGAGCGCCGCCGCCTCGCCCTCGGTGAAGCTGCCGAAGGCGGCCAGGCCCGCCACCCCCCAGGCCTCCGCGGCCAGCCGCGCGCCGTCCCGCGGCGGGGCGGCCTCCCGCACCGTGCCGCCCAGCGGCGTCAGCGCATCGCCCGCCGCCAGCGATTCGGGCGCCAGCACCTCCGCCGGCTCCAGCCGCGCCAGCAAGGCGCCCATCTCGGCCACGCCGAGGCTTTCCGTGCAGACCTGTCCGGTGGACACGTCCAGCCAGGCCGCCCCCACCCGCCCCGCGCCGTCGGGCGCCAGCGCCAGCAGCCAGGAGGGGCGGGCCCCTTCCAGCAGCGCCTCCTCCGTCACGGTGGCGGGGGTGACCACGCGCACGACCTCCCGCCGCACGGCCGGGGCGCGGCGGGCCTTCGCGGCCTCGGGACTTTCCATCTGCTCGCAGATCGCGACCCGGAAGCCACGGCGGATCAGGCGGGCGAGATAGGCCTCCATCGCGTGCACGGGCACGCCCGCCATGGGCACGGGGCGCCCCTGGTGCTCGCCGCGGTGGGACACGGCCAGGCCCAGCGCCTCCCCGGCGGTGACGGCATCGGCGAAGAACAGCTCGAAGAAGTCGCCCATGCGGAAGAACACCAGGGCGTCGGGGTGGGCGGCCTTGGCGGCGAACCACTGCGCCATGGCGGGAGTCGCGCCCTCGGGCCCGGGAAGGCCGGGTGGAAGGTCGTGCGGTCGGGGCGGCGCGGCATCCATGGGGGCAGTCGTAAGTGGGGGAGGCGCCGCGGTCCAGCGCTTGCCACGTGGTGGGCGGCGGGCGCAGGCTTTTGTTTCAGAGGTTCCGGCCACGGACCACGCGGGAGGCATCATCCATGGATCGTCGAAGCCTGCTCCGGGGAGGCGCGGCGCTCGCCGCGGGCGCGGCGGGGGCACCATCCGCGCCCGCCGTCGGGCAGGACATGCGCGCCCGGACCATGCGCTTCGTGCCGCAAGCCAACCTCACCAGCCTGGATCCGGTCTGGACCACGGCCACCGTCACCAGCAACCACGGCTACTACGTCTTCGACACCCTCTACGCGACCGATGCCTCCAACCGCCCCCGCCCGCAGATGGCCGAGGGGCACGAGGTGCTGGACGACGGGCTGCGCTGGCGCTTCCGCCTGCGCCAAGGCCTGCGCTTCCACGACAACGAGCCCGTGCGCGCCGCCGACTGCATCGCCAGCATCAGGCGCTGGTGCGTGCGCGACCCCTTCGGCCAGCTTCTGGCCCGCGCGGTGGCGGAATGGCGGGCGCTGGACGACCGCAGCTTCGAGGCGCGCCTGCACCGGCCCTTCCCGCTGATCCTGGACGCGCTGGCCAAGCCCGATGCCAGCGTCTGCTTCATCATGCCCGAGCGCCTGGCCTCCACCGAGGCGACCCGCGCCATCACGGAGATGACGGGCTCCGGCCCGTACCGTTTCGTCGCCGGCGAGTACAACTCCGGCTCGCGCGTGGTGTACGAGAAGTTCGACGGCTACGTGCCGCGCGAGGAAGCGCCCGAGCGCGCCTCGGGCGCCAAGCGCGCGCTGATGCAGCGCATCGAGTGGCTGGTGATCCCCGATGCCTCCACCGCCGCCGCGGCGCTGACCAACGGCGAGGTGGACTGGTGGGAGCGCCCGCTGTCGGACCTGCGCCCGGTGCTGGCCCGCAACCGCGAGGTCCGGCAGGAGATCCTGGACGTGGAGGGGCGGATGGCGCTGATGCGCCTGAACTGCCTGCAGCCGCCCTTCGACGACGTGCGGCTGCGCCGGGCCGTGCGGCTCTCGGTGATCCAGGAGAACTACATGCGCGCGGCCCAGGGGGACGACACCGCCCTCTGGAGCGAGACGCGCAGCCTTTACCCCCGCCGCACGCCCTATTTCCGCGACAACCCCGACCTGATGCCGGGCAGCCTGGACGCCGCCCGCGCCGCCCTCAGGGACGCGGGCTACACGAACGGCAAGCTCGTCATCATCAACCCCACCGACTTCCCGGACATCGGGCCGCTCGGCCAGGTGACCAACGACGCGCTGCGGCGCGTGGGCATGAACGTGGAGCTGGCCGAGAGCGACTGGGGAACGGTGATCCAGCGCCGCAACTCGCGCGAGCCCATCGAGCGCGGCGGATGGAGCATCTTCCACACCACGGGATCGTCGAACACCTATGGCAGCCCCGCCATGTCGCCCCTGATCCGCGGGCAGGGCGAGGCCGGATGGTTCGGGTGGTGGAAGAGCGAGCGCGCGGAGGCGCTGACCGCGGAATGGATGGAGGCACCGGACGATGCCGCCCGTGCCCGCAGCGCGGAGGCCCTGGGGCGGCTCGCGCTCGACGAGGTCGCGACCATCCCGCTCGGGCAGTTCACCATCCGCACGGCCTTCCGGCGGAACCTGACCGGCTTCCTGGAGGGCAGCACGCCCTATCCCTGGAACATCCGCCGGTCCTGACCGGCGGGACCTGACACGCACCACGCTTCACGGGGCAGACCCCAAGGGGCATAACGCCGGCAGAGCGGGAGAAACGAACCATGGACGACGTGCGCCACACGGGATCGGGGGATTCCCGCACCGCCCGCATCACGCGGGAAGAAGCCCTGGCGATGCATGCCGAGGGCAAGCCCGGCAAGCTGGAGATCCGCCTCACCAAGCCGCTCTCCACCGCGCGCGACCTTTCGCTCGCCTATTCGCCGGGGGTTGCCGAGCCCTGCCTGGAGATCCACCGCGACAAGTCGCTGGCCTATGACTACACGGCCAAGGGCAACATGGTCGCCGTGATCTCCAACGGCACGGCGGTGCTGGGCCTGGGCGACCTGGGCGCGGTGGCCTCCAAGCCCGTGATGGAGGGCAAGGCCGCCCTGTTCAAGCGCTTCGCCGAGGTGGATTCCATCGACCTCTGCGTGGACACGGCGGACGTGGACGAGTTCGTCAACTGCGTGCGCTTCCTCGCCCCCTCCTTCGGCGGCATCAACCTCGAGGACATCAAGGCCCCCGAGTGCTTCGTGATCGAGCAGCGCCTGCGCGAGATCATGGACATCCCGGTGTTCCACGACGACCAGCACGGCACCGCCATCGTCGCCGCCGCCGGCCTGATCAACGCGTGCCACCTGACCGGGCGGGATCTCCGCGAAACCAGGCTGGTGATCAACGGCGCGGGCTCGGCCGCCATCGCCTGCGCGGAGCTTCTGCGCGCCATGGGGATGCGCCCGCAGAACATCGTGATGTGCGACACCAAGGGCGTGCTCTACCGCGGCCGGGTGGAGGGCATGAACCAGTGGAAGTCGGCCCATGCCACCGACACCGACGCCCGCACCCTGACCGAGGCGCTGTCGGGCGCCGACGCCTTCTTCGGCCTGTCCAAGAAGGGCGCGGTGACGCCGGAGATGGTGCGCGCCATGGCCGAGAAGCCCATCATCTTCGCCATGGCCAACCCCGACCCGGAGATCACCCCGGACGAGGCCAAGGCCGTGCGCCCCGACTGCATCGTGGCCACCGGGCGGTCCGACTACCCGAACCAGGTGAACAACGTCCTGGGCTTTCCCTTCATCTTCCGCGGCGCGCTGGACGTGCGCGCCAGCACCATCAACGAGCCCATGAAGATCGCGGCCGCCCACGCGCTGGCGATGCTGGCGCGCGAGGACGTGCCGGAGGAGGTGGCGGGCGCCGGCGGCGGCATGGGGCTGCGCTTCGGCCCCGACTACATCATCCCGCACGCCTTCGACCCCCGCCTGATCTCCCGCGTGTCGCCCGCCGTGGCCAGGGCGGCGATGGACAGCGGCGTGGCGCGCAAGCCCATCACGGACATGCCGCAATACGCCCGCGCGCTGGCGCAGAAGCTGGACGCCGCCGGCGGCGCGCTGGAGGCGATCACCGAGCGCGTGCGCCACAGCCCCCGCCGCGTGGTCTTCGCCGAGGGCGAGGAGGAGAAGACGATCCGCGCGGCCATCGCCTTCCGCAACGCCGGCTACGGCACGCCCGTGCTGGTGGGGCGCGAGGAGCGGGTGATGGCCACCGTCGCCTCCCTCGGCGTTCCGCTGGGCGAGGGGATCGAGATCCACAACGCCGCGCGCTCGGACCGGAACCTGCGCTACGCGGAGTACATCTATGCCCGGATGCAGCGGAACGGCTTCCTGTTCCGCGACGCCCAGCGCGCGGTGAACCTGGACCGCAACGTCTTCGCCGCCTGCATGGTGGCGCTGGGCGACGCGGACGCCATGGTGACGGGCACCACGCGCTCCTACTCGGCGGCGCTGAAGCAGATCACGCTCGCCATCGACCCGGCGCCGGCCTCCCATGGCGGGGAGGGCGTGCTCTTCGGCCTGACGCTGATGCTGACGCGCCGCGCCGGCACGGTGCTGCTGGCCGACACCGCCATCCACGAGCGCCCGGACAGCGAGACGCTGGCCGAGATCGCCGTGCAGGCCGCGGCCCAGGCGCGCCGCCTCGGGCTGGAGCCGCGCGTGGCCTTCCTGTCCTTCTCCAACTTCGGCGACCCGCGCGGCAGCCACATCCCGCAGACGGTGCGCGAGGCCGTGAGGCTGCTGGATGCCCGCGGCGATGTCGGCTTCGAGTACGAGGGCGAGATGGCGGCGGACGTGGCGCTCGATCCGCAGCTTCGCTCGCTTTATCCCTTCTGCCGGCTCACGGGGGCGGCGAACGTGCTGGTGATGCCGGGCCTGCACGCCGCCCATATCCTGAGCAAGGCGGTGCCGCGCCTGACGAGTGCGACCACGATCGGGCCGTTGCTGATGGGGCTTTCCAAGCCCGCGCAGATCCTGTCCATCGCGGCCGGGGTGAACGGCATCCTGGACATGGCCTGCCTGGCGGCGCACGACTCTCTGCCGCGCTGAACAGCCCCTAGCTTTGCTGGGAAACCGCCGTGGCGGGGGCGAGGGGGATGTTGAGGTCGCAGACCAGCCCCGTCTCGTTCCAGGCCATGAAGATCGTGCCGCCCAGCTGCAGGCGCAGCGTATCGGTCAGGACCCTCAACCCGAAACCCCTGCGGGCCGGCGGGCCGCCGACCATCGGCCCGCCGCTCTCCGCCCAACGGAACACGAGGCAGGTCCGATCCCTCCGCTCCACCTGCCAGGAGATCCGCACGCGTCCCGCCGGGTTCGACAAGGCTCCGTACTTGACCGCGTTCGTCGCCAGCTCGTGCAAGGCCATGGAGAAAGGCTGCGTCACCATCGGCGGCAGAACAAGCGGCAGCCCCTCCACCTGGACGAGGGGGCCTTCCTGATCCGTTTGAAGGAACTGTGAAAGCTCGCCGCGGATCAGGGTGTGCAGGTCGGCGCCAACCCAGCGGTCGGCCGAGAGAAGCGTCTGCGCCCGCCCCAGGGCCGAGATCCGCCCCTCGACGGCCTTGACGAAGCTGCGCATGTCATCGGCCTTGGTCAGGCGCACGACAGCCTGGATCACGGCGAGCATGTTCTTGGCCCGGTGGTCCACCTCCTTGGACAGGAAGCTCTGGTGCTCCATCGCGCGCTTGAGCTTTTCAACCTGGCCTGCGAGTTCCGCGTTGTTGGCGGTCAGTTCCGAGATGGCGTTCAGGCGCGCAACCGATCCGGCGAGCAGGCTGGCGTAGCCGCGCAGGAACTGTGTCTCGGCCTCGGTGAACTCACGGGGCGTGCGGCTGTCGACCTGGAAGATCCCGAAAGGCAACTTGTTTTTGCCGCCGGTGATCGGAACATTGACGAAAGCCCTGACGCCGTTCTCGCGGAGAAAGGATGGATACTGGAAGCGCGTTTCGGTATCGACATCGGTGGAGATAATCGGTTCTGTGTTGTCCGCCGCGTAGATTTCCGAGCCGACCTCCCCGGATCGAAGCGTCGTGTGCCCGACGACGCCATGCTTCCAGCCGACGCCGGCCCGCACGAACAGGGTTCGCCCATCCGGTTGCAGTTGCAGCACTTTCGCCAGTCCGGTGCCGAGAGCCTCCGCGACGAGTTGGCAGGCCTTTGTCAGGATGTCGTCGAGGTCGGTTGAACTGAGCGAAAGCTCGGCGAAGCGAGCCAGTATCTCGGACTGACGCAGCAGGTGTTGGTCGCCCGGGTCGGTGCCCGGCGCATCTTCGTCAGCCAAGGCGCATGACCCATCCTGCCATTCGTTGCGGCCCAGTCAGATTCCCCGGATCCACCTTGCCTTTAACGGGAAGCATGATAGCGCCCCGGATGCCGTTTAGCGCTCCTTAATCGTTCCAGTCCTGCGATTTGCGTTTAGCGCCCCTGATTGCTGATGGGTTTGCCTGGCCCGGCCGGATCAATCGGCGAAATGGCCCACTGGTGTCCCGGCGATCCCCACGTCCAGCGCGATCAACCGGCCATCATGCGGGCCATGGTCCTTGTTCCGCAGGCTGGTCACGAACAGGGTGCGCAGCCCCGGCCCGCCGAAGCAGGGCATGGTGGGCGCGCGCACCGGCAGTTCCACGAAGCGGTCCAGCGTGCCGTCGGGCAGCCAGCGGTTCAGCCGGCCGGCGGAAACGCCCGCGCTCCAGTAGCCGCCCTCCGCGTCCACGGCGCCGCCATCCGGCAGGCCGGTGGCGGCATCGGGGCGGCACACCTCGCGGCGGTTGCAGACCGTGCCGTCGGCCCGGTCGTAGTCCCAGTTCCAGATCACCCCGGCCTCGGTATCGGAATGCCAGAGGGTCCGCCCGTCCGGGCTCCAGGCCAGGCCGTTGGAGATGGTGATGTCCCCCGCGAGGCGCGCGCAGGTCCTTTGCCCGGGGTCGAGGCGCCAGAGGGCGCCGGTCGGGCTTTTCTCCTCCGTGTCGTTCATGGAGCCCACGAGGAAGCGGCCTTCCGGCGAGACCTTGCCGTCGTTCAGCCGGTTCTCCGGCCGGTCGGGCTCCGGCGCCGCGAGGCGGTAGAGCAGGCCGTCCTTCGGATCGAAGCGGTGGATGCCCGAGCGCAGGCCCAGCAGCAGCGTGCCCGAGCGGCAGAGGCCCAGGCAGCCCACCGGCTCGGGCACCGTCCAGGTCTCGGTTTCGCCCGTCGCGGGGTCGGTGCGGTGCAGGGCGGGGGCGGGAATGTCCACCCACCAGAGGCGGCCGAGGCTCTCGTCCCAGACGGGGCTCTCGCCGGTGCCGGCCGCGGGGGCGGCGTCGAGGATTCGGATGGGCGGGTTCATCGGGCGACCCCTTTCGCTGTGGGCGCGGCGGAATTCAGGCCAGGAGGTCCTGTGTCTCGGGGTGCCTGTTCATATAGGCGGCCACGAAGGAACAGCGGGGAACCACGCGCAGCCCCTCCGCCCGGATCATGTCCAGCGCGCCGCGCACGAGCCGGGACCCGATGCCCTGGCCTTCCAGGGCGTCCGGCACCTCCGTGTGGACCAGCGTGATGCGGCCGCCTTCGCGCCGGTAGGCGATCAGGGCGGTGCCGCCCCCGGTCGCCAGCTCGAACTGCTCGAGCTCGCGGTTGTCGGTCACCTCGCCTGCCATGCCCTGCCCCCGTCCTTCCGTGCCTCGGGCCTCAACGCCCGAGGGGCGCGGTCGTTCGGCACGGGTTGGGGCGGCCTCAGCCCTTCTCGACGATGAAGCCGAGGGAGGTGGCGACCAGGCCCTGGATCGAGAGGCGCAGGTGCGGCGGCTCCGGCAGGGCCAGGGGGCTGTCGTTGCCGGGATAGGGGGGCAGGTCCACGAACTGGTCCAGGATGCCCTTGCCGGTGCTGAAATCCATCGGAAGCATCCGGTGCCCGGCCAGTGCGAGGCGGGCGTCCAGCTCCTCCATGTGGCGGCGCTGGAACAGGACCGTGGCGCCTTCCTCGATGGTGGGGCCGTCGGGGTCGATGTTGAACTCCGTGGTGTGCACCGCGATGCCCCCGGGGCGCAGGCACTTCATCGCATCCACCACGAATTCCAGGCCCTGCTGGATGGTGCCGCAATGCTCAAGCGAGCAGACCGACCACAGGAAGTCGAAGCTGCCGTGGAGGTCGGTGGGAATGGCGTTCATGTCCACCGCCCGCAGCGACACCCGCTTGTTGAAGGTGTCCATGTCGATCAGGGCGGGCTTGAAGATGGTGTCGATGCGCCCGCCGTGCTGGTCGGCCTTGATCCAGTTCCTGGCGCGCAGGTCCTGGGCGTCGAGGTCGGTCGCCACCACCTCCACGCCCCGCTTGGCCATGAAGCTGGGCAGCCATTCGGCGCCCACCGCGAAGCCCAGGCCGCGCTTGCCCGGGGAAAGCAGGCCGCGCTCGTTCAGGGCCTGGAGGGCGTAGCAGTCCTCCCAGACCTTGCGGTGATACATGGGCACGAAGCCGATCTGGCCGCACCAGTGGCGCAGCCAGTGGCTCTCGATGTCCTCCTGCCGGCAGAGGCGGCCGCCGAAGCCGGTCCGGACGGGGTCGGGGGGGAGGGGGGCGAGTTGCCCGGCCAGCCCCGCCTCGTAGAACTGGCTGGCGATGGCCGAGCCCATCACCTTGGTGTTCCAGGCCGCCAGCTCCGCGTTGCGGGCGGCGGCGCCGGAGGCCATCTCGAGCGCGTGGATCTTCCCGAGGAGGTTGCCCGATCCCATGCGGCGGGCGCCGCGGACCAGGGAACGGAGGCGACGGAGCAAGGCGGTGCGGTTCCTATCCCGGATAGGCCACGGGGCGGCCGGCTTCCTAACTAGCCGCCGCGCCCGTGGAAGGCCATCCCGACCTTGTGATGGCGCCGGGATGGAACGGGGGGTGGGGTGCCGCTCAGCTGTCCAGGCGGATGCCGAGCTCGCGGATCAGCGGGCGCCATTCCGCGTTCTCGCGCTGAACGAAGGCCATGAACTCGGCTGGGGAGAAGCGCGCGGGCTCGATGCCCAGCGTGGTGAAGCGGGCCTGGACCTCGTCGGCGGCGATGGCGCGGGCCAGCTCCGCCGAGAGGCGGGCCACCACGGGGGCCGGGGTCGCGGCCGGGACGCAGATGCCCTGCCAGCCATAGGCGATGGCGCTGGCATGGCCCAGCTCCCGCGCGGTGGGCACGGCGGCGCTGGTGGGGGAGCGCGCCTCGCTCAGCACGCAAAGGGCGCGGACGCGGCCATCTGCGATAAAGGCCGTGCCGGTCGCGCAGTCGATCATCACGCTGTCCACCGTGCCGGCCAGCAGGTCCTGCATGGCCGCGGGGCCGCCGCGATAGGGAACATGGGTGGCCTCGAAGCTGGCGCGGCGCTTGAACATCTCCATCGCCAGGTGGTGCGGAGAGGCGACGGCGGGGGTGCCGTAGGTGGGGGCGCGTGCCTTGGAGGCGGCGATGTACCCCGCGAGGTCCTGCACCGGGCTGTCCGCCCGCACCACGAGGAAGAGCGGGAAGCGTCCGATGAAGCCGACGCCGGCCAGGTCCTTGTCGGGGTCGTAGGGCAGGCGGGAGTAAAGGGCGGGGTTGTAGACGAGGATGCCGTTGTCGACGTGCAGCAGGGTGTTGCCGTCGGGCGCGCTGCGGGAGACGGCCTCGCTGGCCACCACGGCGCCGCCGCCGGGGCGGTTCTCCACCACCACGTTCTGGCCCAGGCGCGGGCCCATCTGCCCGGCGATCATGCGCCCGAAAAGGTCCGAGGCGCCGCCCGGCGGGTAGCCGATGATCAGGCGCAGCGGCCGGTCGGGCCAGGGGGCCTGGGCCTGGGCGGCGGCGGCGAGGGAGGCGGCGCCGAGGCCCAGGGCCCCGCGCGCGAGGTCCCTCCGCGTCATGTTGGGGCGCGTCAGCATCAGTGATGGTCCCGTCCGGGTGTGTGTGCCGCCATCATGCGGAAGCTTTGCCGCCGCGCCAATCGGCGCCGGCGTCGCAAATCCGGCTGCCGCCCCGCATCCGCCCAGCCCTGCGTCAGGGAATGGGCAGGATTGCCCAGAGAAGCAGCAGCCAGAGGGGCAGGGTGAGCACGGCCAGCACGTGCTGGAGCGTGGTCATGGCCGCCATCAGCGGCGCGTCGCCCCCCATCATGCGCGCCATGACATAGGCGGTGGTGGCGGTGGGCTGGGCCATGAACACGGTCGCGATGGTGGCGGGCAGGGCCTCCAGGCCGAAGGCGCGGCAAAGGGCGAGGGTGAGGGCCGGCATGGCCAGCAGCTTCCAGGCGGCGGTGGCGCCCTGAAGGGGGAGCCGGTTCCGCATGGCCTCCGCGCCCAGCGCCGCGCCCACCGCCAGCAGGCCCAGCGAGACCGAGGCCTGGCCGAGGGTGCGCACCAGCGGCCCGATGCCGGCGGGCAGCCCGCCGGCCGCGGAAAGGACGAAGCCCAGGGCGCAGGCCAGGATCAGCGGGTTCAGCGCCACCTGCCGCAGCAGCGCCAACGGCCGCGGGCGCCCCCCGCCGCCCATGGCGAAGACGGGGGTGATGATCAACTGCACGCAGGGCACGATCAGCCCCACCGTGACCGCCGCCAGGGCCGTGCCGGGCGCGCCGAACACCGCCCCCGTGATGGCGAAGCCCAGCAGGTTGTTGAAGCGGATGCCCCCCTGCAGCACGGAGGTCGCCGCCGCGTGTTCCTGGCCGAAGGCGCGGGCCATGAGCAGCGAGGCGATGGAGCCGATCCCGAGCGCCAGCCAGAGCGAGGCGGCCATGCCCCCGAGGGGCAGCGCCGCCATGCGCACGGAGGAGAGGGAGGAGACCAGAAGGCAGGGCAGGAGCACCCAGAAGACCAGCTTCTCGATTCCCGCCCACACCGCGTCCTCCCGCAGCAGGCGGCGCTTGAGGAAGGCGCCGAGCGCCATCAGCCCGAAGGCGGGCAGGAAGGCGTCGATCCAGGATTCCATGTGGCGGGCTAGCCGAGGTCCTCGGCGGGCGCGGCACGGGCGAGGCCGCCGAAGGCGTCCAGCAGGCGCCCGCGCCAGGCATGCACGGGGTCGTCCGGAGTGAGCAGGGGAAAGGCCGAGACGCAGCGGGCCCATTGCAGCGGGCCGAAGGCGATAAAGTCGGCCGCGCCGGCGGTGGGGCCCGACAGCCAGGGGCGCTCGCGCAGAACCATGCGGAGCGGGTGCAGGTCGCGTCGGAAGCCCTCCACCTCCCGCTCGCGGCTGGCGGTGACCTCGGGCAGGGGGCGGCCGAAGCGGGCCTCCCGCGTGCGGGTGAAGTATTCGGCGTCGGCGGGGGCGAGGTGGGCGGGAATGTCGGAAACCACCAGCCGGGCGATGCCCGTCATCATCACCGCGTCCGACCAGGTGTTGACGAAGCGGGCGAGCGCCCGCCCGCCCTCGCCGCCGAACAGGGTGGGGGCGCCGGGCCAATGGTCCTCCAGGTATTCGAGGATGGTCCAGCTCTCGGCGATCGCGCGGCCGGCGTGGCGCAGCACGGGCACCTTGTCGGTGCCGGAATCGGCGATCGCGGCCTTGTCGGTGAAGCGCCAGGGCAGGGCCTCGTGCGCCACGCCCTTGTGGGCCAGCGCCATGCGGACGCGCCAGCAATAGGGTGAGAACCGCCGGTCGGGATCGGCGCCGCAGAGGTCATGGAGGATCACGGACATGGCCCCTATGCTGCGCCGGGAAACGGGCGGGGGGAAGCGGATGGGTCCGGATGCGTTGCTGGCGCTCGACCAGGGCACGACCTCCACGCGGGCGATCCTGTTCGACGCGGCACTGAACCCGGTGGCCGCGCACCAGGTGGAACTGCCGCAGCACTTCCCGAGCCCCGGGCGCGTGGAGCACGCGCCGGAGGAGCTTGTCGCGCATTCCGTGGAATGCCTGCGCGGCGCGATGGAGCGCGGCGGGGCGGAGGCCGGGCGCGTGGCCGGCATCGGCATCACCAACCAGCGCGAGACGACCCTGGTCTGGGACCGCGAAACCGGGCGGGCCGTGCACCGGGCGGTCGTCTGGCAGGACCGGCGCAGCGCCGCGATCTGCGCCCGCCTGCGCGCGGAGGGGCTGGAGGCGCTGCTGACGGAGCGCACGGGGCTGCTGGCCGATCCGTATTTCTCCGCCACCAAGCTGATGTGGCTGCTCGACGAGGTGCCGGGGCTCCGCGCCCGCGCCGAGCGGGGGGAGCTGGCCTTCGGCACGGTGGACAGCTTCCTTCTCTGGCACCTGACGGGCGGGCGCGTGCACGCCACGGACGCGACCAATGCCGCCCGCACCATGCTCTACGACATCCGCCGCGGCGAGTGGGACGAGGACATCCTGCGCGCGCTGAACGTTCCCCGCGCCCTGCTGCCGGAGGTGCGGGACTGCGCGGCCGAGTTCGGCACCACCGACCCCGCGCTGCTGGGCGCCGCCATCCCGATCCGCGGCATGGCCGGGGACCAGCAGGCGGCCACGCTGGGCCAGGCCTGCTTCGCGCCGGGCATGGCGAAGTCCACCTATGGCACCGGCTGCTTCATGCTGCTGAACACGGGGGAGGCGCCCGTGCGCTCCTCCCACCGGCTGCTGACCACGGTGGCCTGGCAGATGGGCGGGCGCAGGACCTATGCGCTGGAGGGCGCGATCTTCGTGGCGGGCGCGGCCGTGCAGTGGCTGCGGGACGGGCTGGGCATCATCCGCACGGCGGCGGAGGCGGGGGAGCTGGCAGCGCGGGCGGACCCGGATTCAGGGGTGGTGATGGTGCCGGCCTTCACCGGCCTGGGCGCGCCGCACTGGGACGCCTCAGCGCGCGGCGCGATCCTGGGGCTCACGCGCGGGGCGGGCGCCGCCGAGATCGCGCGGGCGGCGCTGGAAAGCGTGGCGTGGCAGACGCGGGACCTGCTGGACGCCATGCGGGCGGATTGGCCGGGGATGGGAAGCACCGTGCTGCGCGTGGACGGCGGCATGACGGCCAGCGACTGGACGATGCGCTTCCTGGCGGACGCGCTGCAGTGCCCGGTGGACGTGCCGGCGGTGGCGGAAACCACGGCGCTGGGGGCGGCCTATCTGGCGGGGGTGCAGGCGGGGCTCTGCCCGCCGCCGTCGGACAACGCGACCCACTGGCGGCGGCGCGTGCGCTTCGAGCCGGACATGGCGCCGGAGGAAGCGGCGCGGCGCCACGCGGCGTGGAAGGTGGCGGTGGGACGGGTGGCGGGGTGAGCGCCCGCCGCCCCGGCCGGACGGTCAGGCGCCGCGCGTGTTGACGTAGAGCGAGTAGAGCGAGCGCGCGCCGGTGATGAAGAGCCGGTTCCGCTTCAGCCCGCCGAAGCACAGGTTCGCCGCGCGCTCCGGCAGGTCGATGTGGCCGATGGGCGCGCCGGCGCTGTTGAACACGCGCACGCCGTCCTGCTCGGCATTGCCCATGCCCCAGCCGCACCAGAGGTTGCCGTCCTCGTCCAGGCGGAAGCCGTCGGGCGTGCCGCCGGGCTCGGCCACGATGAGGTCGTGGCGCTTGGAAAGGCGGGCGCCGTCGACGGAGAAGGACAGGATCTTCCGGGGGTTGGTGCGGCTCTCGACGACGTAGAGGATCGATTCGTCGGGGCTGAAGGCCAGGCCGTTCGGGCCCTCGATGCCGTCGGCCACGCGCTCCAGCGTGCCGCGGGCGGGATCGCATCGGTAGACGTCCTGGGGCAGCTCGGGCTCGGCGCGCTCGCCCTCGTTGTCGGAGAGGATGCCGAAGGCGGGGTCGGTGAACCAGACGGTGCCGTCGGACTTCACCACCACGTCGTTGGGGGAGTTGAGGCGCTTGCCCTCGAAGCGGTCCGCCAGCACGGTGATGCGGCCGTCATGCTCGGTGCGGGTGACGCGGCGGGTCAGGTGCTCGCAGGTGACGAGGCGGCCCTCGCGGTCGCGGGTGTTTCCGTTGCTGTTGTTGGAGGGCGCGCGGAAGGTGGTGGTGGCGCCGGTGGCCTCGTCCCAGCGGAGCATGCGGTTCTCGGGCACGTCGGACCAGACCAGGCAGCGGTGGTCGCCGAACCAGACCGGGCCCTCGCCCCAGCGCGTGCCGCCCGCCAGCTTCTGCACGGGGGCGTTCATCAGCCGGTAGCGCGCGAAGGCGGGGTCGAGGTCCCGGAGGCGCGGGTCGGGGTAGCGGGCGGAGGGGGCCCAGGGGGCCTCGTTGTCGAAGAAACGTTCCATGGCCCGAGGCTGCGCGGCGCCGCAACCTCCCGCAAGCCCCCCACGTTGCTCCGCCGTGCGATAACACAGGAGAAACAATCCATGCGCGGCATCCTGCTCTGGCTGATCGGCATCCCCATCCCGGTGATCCTGCTGCTCTGGCTGTTCGGCGTGCTGGGCTAGGCCCGTCGGGGCGCGGGGCCGCCCCGCGCCCTTGGCTCTCGCCTGCGGCGGGCTTCGCGGACAGGATGGGGCGCATGGAAGCGCCCATCCGAACCATTCCGCAGAGCCCGCGCGCGGAGGCGACCCGCGCCCGCATCCTGGACGCCGCGCGGGCGGAGTTCGCGACCCATGGCCTGGCCGGCGCCCGCGTGGACGAGATCGCCGCGCGGGCGGGCGCGAACAAGCGCATGATCTACGCCTATTTCGGCAACAAGGAAGATCTCTGGGTTGCCGTGCTGGAAGCCGCCTATGCGCACAAGCGCGAGGAGGAGCGGGCACTGCGGGTGGACGACCTTCCGCCTGCCGAGGCCATGGCGCGGCTGGTGCGCTTCAACCTGCGCTACACCGCCCGCCACCCCGAATTCGTGGCCCTGCTGAACCAGGAGAACCTGCACCGCGCCGCCTATCTGGCGAGGAGCGACCGGGTGCCCGCGCTGTATTTTCCCCTGCTGGACACGTTGCGCGACGTGCTGGGGCGCGGGGCCGCGGAAGGCGTGTTCCGCAAGGGCGTGGACCCCATGCAGGCCTATGTGACCATCGTGGCGCTGGGCCACTTCTATGTTTCGAACCTGCACACGCTTTCGGCCATCTTCGGCACCGGCCTGGGCGCGGAAGCGGCCATCGCGGCGCGGGAGGCGCATTCGGTGGAGGTGGTGCTGGGCTGGCTCCGGCCTTGACGCCGAGGCCCGAAAGGGCTTGGGTAACCGCACGGTTACTTACTGGGTTCCGGGAGGAAGCGCGAATGGCGCAGCGGCGTATCGGCCTGATCATGCATGGCGTGACCGGGCGCATGGGCATGAACCAGCACCTCATCCGCTCGATCGCCGCGATCCGGCGGGAGGGAGGCGTGCCGCTGGCCAACGGGGACCGGATCATGCCGGACCCCATCATCGTGGGCCGCAACCGCGAGAAGCTGGAGGCGCTGGCACGGGCGCACGGTATTGAGCGGGTGGGCACGGACCTGGACGCCGCCCTGGCCGATCCAGACGACACGATCTTCTTCGATGCCGCGACCACGCAGATGCGGGCGGAGCTGATCCGCAAGGCCATCGCGGCCGGCAAGCACATCTATTGCGAGAAGCCGACGGCGGAGAACCTGGAGGACGCGCTGGACCTGGTGCGGGTGGCCAAGGCCGCCGGCATCAAGCACGGCGTGGTGCAGGACAAGCTGTTCCTGCCGGGCATCCGCAAGATGAAGATGGTGATCGACAGCGGCTTCCTGGGCCGCATCCTCAGCGTGCGCGGGGAATTCGGCTACTGGGTGTTCGAGGGCGACCTGCAGCCCACGCAGCGGCCGAGCTGGAACTACAAGAAGAACGAGGGCGGCGGCATCATCCTGGATATGCTGTGCCACTGGCGCTACGTGCTGGACAACACCTTCGGTGCCACCCGGTCGGTTTCCTGCCTCGGCGCGACGCATATCCCCGTGCGCCACGACGAGAACAACAAGCCCTACGACGCCGACACCGACGACGCGGCCTATGCCACCTTCCAGCTGGAGGGCGGGATCGTCGCGCAGATCAACTCCTCCTGGACCACGCGCGTGCGGCGCGACGACCTCGTGACCTTCCACGTGGACGGCACGCACGGCTCGGCGGTCTGCGGGCTGACGGATTGCTGGACGCAGGCGCGGGTGAACACGCCCAAGCCCGTGTGGAACCCCGACGAGCCGCAGACCATCAACTTCTACGAGGGCTGGCAGAAGGTGCCGAGCACGCAGCCCTATCCCAACGGCTTCCGCGTGCAGTGGGAGGAGTTCCTCAAGCACGTGGCTGGCGAGCGCGCCGACTACCCCTGGGACCTGATGGCGGGCGCCAAGGGCGTGCAGCTCGCCGAGGCCGGGCTGCAATCCTGGGCGGAGCGGCGCTGGATCGACCTTCCGGCCCTGGAGGCGTGATATGCCGACCCTGAACCTGCCCACCGCCTCCGGCGCGCTGGAAGCCTATGCCACGGGGCGACCCGGGAACTTCGCGGTGGCCAGGCCGCCCTATCCGCGCGTGGCCTATGCGGCGGCGCATGTGGTGGCCGACCCCCTGGCCGAGCAGGACCCCTGGCTGGACGCGAAGATCGACTGGGACCGCACCATCGCCTTTCGCCGGCACCTCTGGTCGCTGGGGCTGGGGGTCGCGGAGGCGATGGACACGGCCCAGCGCGGCATGGGGCTGGACTGGGCGGGGGCGCAGGAGCTGATCCGGCGCTCCCTGGACGCGGCGAAGGACTTCCCGGAGGCGGTGATCGCGAGCGGCGCCGGGACGGACCACCTGGCCGCCGGCCCGGAGGTGACGGTGGACGACGTGATCCGCGCCTATGAGGAGCAGTGCGAGGCGGTGGAGGGGATGGGCGGGCGCATCATCCTCATGGCGTCCCGCGCGCTGGCGAAGGCGGCGCGGTCCCCGGATGATTACGTGCGGGTCTACGACCGCGTGCTGTCCGGCGTGCGGCAACCGGTGATCATCCACTGGCTGGGCGAGATGTTCGATCCGGCGCTGGAGGGCTACTGGGGCCACCACGACCACATGGCCGCGATGGAGGTGGCGCTGGAGGTCATCGCCTCCCACGCCGACAAGGTCGATGGCGTGAAGATCTCGCTGCTGGACGACCAGAAGGAGGTTTCCATGCGGCGGCGCCTGCCGAACGGCGTGCGCATGTACACGGGCGACGACTTCAACTACGCGGAGCTGATCGCGGGGGACGAGCAGGGCCATTCGGACGCGCTGCTCGGCATCTTCGATCCCATCGCGCCCGCGGTGGGCGGGGCGCTGGCGGCGCTGTCGCGGAACGACCTTTCCACCTTCCACGGGATCCTGGCGCCGACGGTGCCGCTGTCGCGCCACATCTTCCGGGCGCCCACGCGCTTCTACAAGACGGGCGTGGTGTTCATGGCCTGGCTGAACGGGCACCAGGACCATTTCGTGATGGTGGGCGGGCAGCAGTCCACGCGGTCCATCCAGCACTTCGCCGAGCTGTTCCGCCTGGCCGACAAGGCCGGGCTGCTGTCGGACCCCGAGCGGGCGGCGGCGCGGATGCGCACGCTTCTCGCGCTGCACGGGGTGGCGTGATGGGGGCTCCGGGTCCTCTCTCCCTCAACACCGTCACGGTGAGGGAGCGCTGGGGGCTCGCCGAGTGCATCGAGGGATGCGCGCGGCACGGCATTCCCGGCATCTCGCCCTGGCGCGACGTGCTGCAGGCGATGGGGGTGGAGCGTGCGGGGCGCGCCATACGGGATGCGGGGCTTTCGGTGTCCGGGCTGTGCCGCGGGGGCATGTTCCCGGCCGCCGATGCCGCGGGGCGCGCGGCCGCGATCGAGGACAACCGGCGCGCGATCGGGGAGGCGCAGGCGATCGGCGCGGCCTGCCTGGTGATGGTGTGCGGCGGGCTGCCGCCGGGTTCCAGGGATATCGAGGGCGCGCGGGGCATGGTGCGCGACGGCCTGCACGCGATCATGGAGGAGGCGCGCGCGGCGGGGGTGACGATCGCGCTGGAGCCGCTGCATCCCATGACCTGCGCGGATCGCAGCGTGCTCTCCACCCTTGGCCAGGCGCTGGACCTTTGCGACGGGCTCGGTGCGGGCAGCGGCGTGGCGCTCGACGTGTATCACGTGTGGTGGGACCCGGCGCTGCGGGAGCAGGTGGCGCGGGCGGGAGCGCGGATCGCGGCCTTCCATGTCTGCGACTGGCTGGTGCCGACCACCGACACGGTGTTCGACCGCGGGCTGCCGGGGGAGGGGGTGATCGACATCCCGGGCATCCGGGCCATGGTGGAGGCGGGCGGGTATCGCGGCCACACGGAGGTGGAGATCCTGTCGCGCCGCTGGTGGGCGGCCGATCCGGACGACGTGCTGAAAGAGATCAAGCGGCGCCACGCCACGGCCTGCTAGCCTGATCGGAACAAACCGGAGGACGCACAAGAATGAACAGCACCCGACGCAGCCTTCTCGGCGGCGGCCTCGCCCTGGCGGCGGCACCCGCCTGGGCGCAGGACTGGACGCCCACCCGGCCGATCCGCTTCGTGGTGCCCTTCGCCGCGGGCGGCGCGACCGACGTGGTGGCGCGCGTGCTGGCGGACCGCATGGGCGAGAGGCTGGGCCAGCCCGTGGTGGTGGAGAACCGCGCGGGATCGGGTGGCAACATCGGGGTGGAGAACGTGGTGCGGGCCCCCGCCGACGGCACGGTGATCCTGATGGGCACCACGGGCACGCTGACCATCAACCAGCACCTCTACGCCAACATGGGCTTCGACCCCGTGCGCGACCTGGACCCGGTTTCCATGGCCTTCGCGACCGACCACGTGCTGATCGTGAACCCACAGGTGCCCGCGCGCACGGCGCAGGAGTTCGTGGCCTGGCTGCGGGCCAATCCGGGCAAGGCGAGCTTCGGCTCGGCGGGATCGGGATCCTCGACCCACATGGTGGCCGAGCTGTTCCGCGCGGCGGCGAAGGTGGAGGTGACGCATGTGCCCTATCGCGGCAGCGCGCCGGCGCTGAACGATACCGTGGCCGGCAACGTGCAGTTCATGCTGGACCAGCTTCCCTCCGCCATCGGGCAGATCCAGGGCGGGCGGGTGCGCGCGCTGGCGACCACCGGGCCGAAGCGGACCTCGCAGTTGCCGGACGTGCCGACGGTGAAGGAGATCGGGCTGCCGGATGCGGAGGCGACCTCCTGGGGCGCGGTGATGGCGCCGCACGGCACGCCCGCGCCGGTCGTGGCGCGCATGAACGCGGTGCTGCGCGAGGCGCTGGCCGATCCCGCGATCCAGGCGCGCCTGGTGGCGGCGGGGGCGGAGGCGGTCTCCTCCACGCCCGCGGAGCTGTCGCGGAAGATGGAGGGGGAGGCGGCGACCTGGGGCCGGGTGGTGCGGGACGCGCGGATCACCGTGAACTGAGGCGCTAGCGCGCGTAGTCGCCGGCGGCGCGCCGCAGCGCGTCCGAGCGCCCGGCGCGCGTCACCTCCCAGAGCGCGTTGTCCACGGCCAGGCGCTGCCCGCCGTCACGCTGCACGGGGCGGATCACGGCGGTGCCGCTGCCGCGCGCATCCGCCCCGAACAGGGAGAGCGGCACGCGGACATAGATGCCCTTGTCGAAGGAGCCTTCCCCGAAGCGGGAGAAGGGGACGTTGGTGAGGGTGGCGAAGCCGCCCACCTCGATGCCGCTGTCGAAGCGGCGGCCCATCTCCAGCGTCGCGCCCCAATCCCCCGCGAGGTAGCGGCCGGCGCGGAGGATCCCATACAGGTTCCACACCGGCAGGTCGGCGTAGAGCGAGACATGGCCGGTGGCGACGCCGTAGCTGCGGAAGCCGAAGAGGCCGTCGGTGGCGCGCTGCTGCACGAGGTTGAGGTCGATGCCCAGCGCGAAGGGGCGCTCCGCCGGGCGCCAGAGCACCTCGGACGACACGCCGCCGAACATGGGTTCGAGCAGGCCGGCGGTGGCGCGGGCGAAGACGTCGGGCGCGATGTTCCAGACGCCCTCGGCGTAGAGGCCGGGAATCGAGGTCTTCCCTTCGCGCGCGTAGAGCGCGTAGTCGCTGCGCACGCGCGGCAGCAGGCTGTCGGAGGGGAGCCCGCGGTCGAGGTTGCCGAACAGGGCCTGCTGCACGGAGCCGGTGAGGCTGTAGGCGCCGAAATCCACGCGCCCCCCGGCGGCAACCGCGCCCTGGTGGCGCACCGTGCGCGAGGGATCGCCGAGCTGGAGGTTCAGCCGCGGCTCCACCGCCCAGTCGAAATGCGGGCCGGGCCCGGAGAAGGCGCCGGCCCATGGCCTGCCCTCGGCCGGGAGGAGGGTTGTGGCGGCCCAGGCCTCCTCGGGGCTGCCGAGGCCGCGGATGGGCTGCGCGGCCTCCACCGCGCGGCGGGGCACCAGGATGGCGCCGGTTTCCAGCCCGGCCTGCCACCAGGACAGGCGGATGGCCTCGGCCCCGGAAGGAAGGATGGCGTTGGTGGCGCGCAGGACGCGGGAGGCGATCTGGGGCAGGGTGCGGAAGCGGCCCTCGGCCACCGCGATGCGGACCTCCGCGCCGCGCTCCTCATAGGCGAGCGGGCGGAAGCCGGCCGCGCGCAGGGCGGCGAAGGCGGCGCCGGCGCGGCGCTGCTCGTCCGCGGAGGAGGTCGCTTCGGCCGCACGGGGCGGCATGGGGGGCAGGGGGCTCAGCGCGGAGGCGGCGGGCGGGCGGGCCGGATCCATGCGGAGGGAGACGCGCGCCAGCAGGTCCGTGCCGTTCACGAAGGACAGGGCGGCATCGACATGCTCGCCGGACCATTGCAGGCCGGCGCTGACGGGACTGCGGGCCAGGCCGCGCAAGGGGCCGCGGCGCACGGGATAGCCACCGCGCTCGTCGCGCAGCGCATCGCCCGACCATTCGAGCTTGGCGCGCAGGCCGTCCACCTCGCCCCAGGGGGTGTCGAAGCGAGGCAGGCTGTATTCGGCGCCGCCGAAGGGCGCCACGGCCTCGCCCCGGAAGAAGTCCAGGCGCAGCGTGCCGCCGCGGCCGATCTCGCGCGGGCGGACGCGGAAGCCATCCGCGAACTCGGTCAGCGGGTTGGACAGGTCGCCCCGCGTGCCCAGGCGGCCGAAGCCGAGGCCCAAGGACAGGTCCAGCGGGCCCCAGCGGCGGGAGGCGACCAGGTATTCGCCGCCATAGATGCCGGTGCCGATCAGGTCCTGCAGGCCCACCGCCACCGCCGGGTTCCAGGGGCCTTCCTCCAGCAGGCGCAGCTTCACGTCGAAGGAGCGGTCGGTGGTGGCGCCGCGGCCGGTGGTGGCGTTCAGGCGCTCGGTGAGGCGGAAGGTGGTTTCCAGGAAGGGCAGGGCCTGGAAGTTCACGAAGAAGAAGCGGCGCTGCCGGCGGAGCGTGGCGCCGGCTTCGAGCGTGCCGTCCTCGCGGAAGCGGGCGTTGCGGGTTTCGAGCAGCCCGGCGCCCCCGAAGTCGCCGCCCGTGGCCGGCACCTCCTCGGCCCGCGCCGTCGCGGCCCCGGCCGGCAGCGCCAGGAGGAGGAGCAGGGCGAGCCGGACGGCACGCGGCATGACGGCGAAGCATCTCACGATTTTGTGAGTTATTGTTCACGCGCAACGGTGAGAGGCAAGGCGCAAGGCGCGGCGGGGCGCGAAAGGCGCGGTATGGACACCCGGGCAACACGCTTTCAGGATCGCGCGGCCGCGTTCCGGAAGGGAATTGCATGACATTCTCGCTTCTCGGCCGCTGCGGGCGGACCGGGCAGATCGGCGCGGCGGGCGCCACCTCGGATATCGGGGTCGGGGCGCGGATCCAGCACATCGCGGCCGGGGTGGGGGCGGTGCTGACGCAGCACCGGACGGACCCGCGCCTGGGCCCGCGCGGAGTGGCCCTGCTGCGGAGCGGCTGCCTGGCCGCGGAGGCGGTGGCGTCGCTGGTGGCCTCCACCCCGCACGAGGCCTGGCGGCAGCTGGCGGCGCTGGATGCGGGCGGCGGCACCGCGCACCACCACGGCGCCCGGGTGAGGGCTTCGCGGGCGGCGGCGCATGGGCGGGATTGCGTGGCGATCGGCAACATCCTCGCCAACGAGGAAGTGCCCGCCGCCATGGTGCGGGTTTTCGAGGCCGATCCGTCGGCGCCGCTGGGGGACCGCCTGCTGGCCGCGCTGGCGGCGGGTGAGGCGGCAGGGGGCGAGCACGGGCCGGTGATCTCGGCGGTGCTGGAGGTGCATGGGGAGTTCGACTTCGCCCTGGCCGACCTGCGGGTGGACCGGGCGGCGGACCCGATCGCGGATCTGGCGGGGCTGTGGCGGGACTACGCGCCCAAGATCGACGAGTTCGTGCTGCGCGCGACCGATCCGGACCGGGCGCGGGGCGGGTCGGCCGGCTCCGTGCCGGCCGCAGGGGCCGCATCGTGAAGCGCCGGGACCTCGTGGCCGCGGCAGGCGCGGCCGGGGCCGGCTTTCCGGGGGACGCCATGGCACAGCTGCCGCGCACCGCCATGGGCGGGGCCATCACCGACGTGCCGGGCATCAAGGCCGGGCATTTCACGGAAACGCGGCGGCCGACGGGCTGCACCGTGATCCTGGCGGAGGAAGGCGCCACGGCCGGGGTGGACGTGCGCGGCGCCGCGCCGGGCACGCGGGAGACGGACCTGCTGAACCCGAACAACCTGGTGGAGAAGGTGCACGCCATCCTTCTCTCCGGCGGCTCGGCCTTCGGGCTGGAGGCGGCGACGGGGGTGGTGCGCTGGCTGGAGGAGCGCGGCATCGGCTATCCGGCCGGTCCGGCGCGGGTGCCGATCGTGCCGGCGGCCATCCTGTTCGACCTGACGGTGGGCGACCACCGCATCCGCCCGGATGCCGCCGCCGGCTATGCGGCCTGCGAGGCGGCGCGGGCGGAGCCACCGGCCGAGGGCAGCGTGGGCGCGGGCACCGGGGCCACGGTGGGCAAGCTGTTCGGCATGGCGCGCGCGATGAAAGGCGGGATCGGCACGGCCGCCGTGAAGGTGGGCGCGATCACCGTCGGGGCGATCGTGGCGGTGAACGCGGTGGGGGATGTGATCGATCCCGCCACGGGCCAGGTGGTGGCGGGCGCGCGGGACGCGGACGGGCGGCGCCCGGTGGGGGCCACGGCGGCCATCCTGCGCGGTGAGCTGCCGGCCTCCATGCAGGCGGGAATGGCGACAACAATCGGGGTGGTGGCGACGGATGCGGCGCTGAGCAAGGCGCAGTGCCAGCGGCTGGCCGGGGCGGCGCATGACGGGCTGGCCCGCACGATCGACCCGATCCACACCATGGCGGACGGCGACACGGTGTTCGCGCTGGCGACGGGAAAAAGCGGGCTGCCCGGGAACATGATGGCGCTGGGAGCCATCGTGCCGCAGGTGATGGCGGCGGCCGTGCTGCGGGCCGTGCGGGCGGCGAAGGCGGTGGGGCCGAGCCCGCCGGCTGCCGGCGAACTCGGGTAGGGCGGGCCGGGGTTTTCCCCGGCCCGTTCCGCCTCACATCTTCTTCGCGAGGCGGGAGGCGATCTCGAACATCTCCTCCGGCGCGTAGTCCGGCGTGAAGGCCGAGGGAACGCCCGTGAGCTGGTGGATCTTGCCGCCCTCGGGCATGCCGTCCACCACCGTCAGCTCGCCCGGCGGGTCGCCGGGCAGCGCCATCTCGCCATTGCCCCAGATGCCCGCCATGTCCTTGTAGTCGGCGGGGCTGAACGTATAGAGGCGGCGGTGCGAGCCCTCGTCCAGGTACTTCTGGCACTCGGGGATCTTGCTCAGGTTGATGTTCGGGGTGGGCAGGAACTTCTCCAGCTCCACGCCCGTGAGCTGCTTCAGGGCCAGCGCGTAGGCATGCGCGTGGACCGAGCCGCGAACGAGCAGATAGCCGCAAACCTCGCGGCCCGTGGGGTCGGACAGGGTCTCGTAGACGCGCAGCTTGTGCAGGCGGGCGCCGCATTCCAGGTGGAAGTTGTGCAGCAGGTCCACCACCACGTTGCCGGTGGTGGTCACCATGTCCGCGTTCCAGGACATGGAGTTGCTGTTCACGGGCGTGCTGCCGCCGCCGTGGGAGGCGAAGGAGGCGAAGGAGCGGATGTCCTTCATCGCCTCGAAGGGGGCGCCGGAGATGTCGCCGCCGTCGCCGCGGTCGCCGCCGGGCTTGTCCGGGCCGTTGGCCAGCATGGCCACGCCGTTGGAGACCAGCTCCACATGGCCCAGCTCCTCGGCGGTGATGGCGGCGACGAGGCTGTAGAAGGGCTTGAGGTTGTCCTTGGAGCGGAAGTTGAAGCTCTGGAACATGTAGTTCCCGAGGGTCGACATCTCGCCATACTTGCCGCCCAGGAGTTCCTGGAGGGCTGCTGCGGCATTGGGGTCCTTGCGCTTGGGGGCGGGGAGCTCGGCCTGCAGCTTGTCGACGCGCATGAACATAGGCTTGTCTCCTGGGATACTGCCTGTCGGAACGGGCACTCCCGGGGATGGTTCGGCGCGATGACGGCTTCGTGCGCGGCGCCTCAGCCGGCGACGGAGCCCGGATCGCAGTTGCCGCCGCAGACGAGCACGCCGACGCGGGCGCCGGCGGGGGGCACCCAGGCGCCGCAGAGGAGGGCGGCCAGGGCCGTTGCGCCGCCGGGCTCGGCCACCAGGCGGGCGGCGGACCAGAGGCGGCGCTGCGCTTCCCGGATCGCCTCGTCCGGCACCAGGACGGATTCGCGCACCACGCCCCGGGTGGTCTCGAACATGAGGGCGCCGACGCGGCGGGCGCCGAGGCTGTCGGCCGCCAGGCCGCCCACGGGGGCGTCCACCGGGCTGCCGGCGCGCAGGGCGGTGTGGAAGGTTGGGCAGCCCTCGGGCTCCACGGCCACGAGCTGGGCCGGCCCCCGGGCGAGCCAGGCGGCCATGCCGCCGATCAGCCCGCCGCCGCCGACAGCCACGAGGATGTGCGTGAGCCCCGGCGAATCGGCCTCGAACTCCCGCGCGACGGTGCCCTGGCCGGCCAGGACCTCCGGCTGGTCGTAGGCGTGGACGGAGGTGGCGCCGGTTTCGGCGCGGCGGCGCTCGCTGGCGGCGAAGGCCTCGGCATAGGTGGCGCCGTCCTGCATCACCACGGCGCCGGCCTCGCGGATGCGGGCGACCTTGGAGGGGGCGGAGATGGCGGGAACGTGGATTTCCGCGCGGATGCCGAGCGCCGCGGCGGCATGGGCCACGGCCGCGCCGTGGTTGCCGCCCGAGGCGGCGATGACGGAGGTGGCGCCCGATTGCAGCAGGGCGTTGAAGGCGCCCCGCGCCTTGAACGAACCGCTGACCTGGAGCTGCTCCAGCTTCAGGGCCACGTCACAGGAAGTGCCCAGCGCCGGGGCGGGCAGGTCCAGAACGGGAGTGCGGCGGATATGGGGGAGGATGCGCGCGGCGGCGGCCTCGATGGCGGCGCGGTCCACGGCGGGGTGGGCGGTGCCGGATTCGCCGGGCCGCGATGGGCCGATCTGGGGAAGGCTGGTCATGCGGCGGTGGATGGGGCAGGTGGGGGCTCCTGTCCACCGGCCGCCTGGCCGGACGACGGGTCCAGGGCCGCGCGGGAACGGCACGCTTCCGTCATCCTGAGAATCCTGCCAGGGTCCAGTCGCAATTATGGGACAAGACCGGGGCTTCATGCTGCAACACGCCAGTTGCGCGGCGCGGGCTGGCGCGGGGGTGCTCCTGCTGGGGCCGCCCGGCGCCGGCAAGTCCGATCTGCTGCTGCGCCTGATGGGGGAGGGATGGAGTCTGGTGGCCGATGACCAGGTGCTGCTGCGGGCGGAGGGCGACGGGCTGCGCGCCTCGGCGCCGGCTGCCTTGCGGGGGATGATCGAGGTGCGGGGCCTGGGGCTGATGGAGGGGCTGGGATCGGAGGCCGAGGCCGTGCTGGCGCTGGCGGTGGACTGCGTGCCCCGCGCGGGGGTGCCGCGCTTGCCCGAGCCCGCGCGCTTCGAGGCGCTGGGGCGCGCCCTGCCGCGGCTGGCGATGCACGCGACCGAGGCCTCGGCGCCCCGCAAGCTGGCGCTCGCGCTGGACGCGCTGGCCGGGCGGATCGCCTGCCGCGCGGGAGCGCTGGAGGGCGCCGGCCCGCGGGCGGATGCAGGGGAGGCCGGGCGCTGAACGCCGCGGTTCCTCATTCCCCGCCCAGCCATCGGCCCGTGGTGGTGGTCACGGGGCTGTCCGGCGCCGGGAAAGCCTCGGCGCTGAACGTGCTGGAGGATCTCGGGCACGAGACGGTGGACAACCCGCCGCTGACGGTGCTGGCGCAGTTGATGGCGGGCCCCGGAGAGCGGCCGCTGGCGATCGGAATGGACACCCGCACCCGCGGCTTCGACGCGGCGGCGCTGCTGGCCGGGCTGGGCGCGCTGCGCGCCCGCGGCGGGCCGGCGCCCGACCTCGTGTTCATGGATGCCGAGGAGGACGTGCTGCTGCGGCGCTACTCCGAGACGCGCCGCCGCCACCCGCTGGCGCCCGCCGGCGTGCCGGGATCGGGCGTGGCGGACGGGATCGCGCGGGAGGCGGAGCTTCTGGGCCCGCTGCGGGACGCGGCGGACTGGGTGATCGACACCTCCGGCCTGCCCCTGCCGGAGTTGCGGCGCATGATCGAGCGGCGCTACGGGCGCACCGGCCGGGCGGGGCTGTCGGTCGCGGTGATGTCCTTCGGCTTTCCGCGCGGCCTGCCGCGGGAGGCGGACCTGGTGCTGGACCTTCGCTTTCTGCGCAATCCGCACTACGACCCGCTGCTGCGCCCGCTGACCGGGCGGGACGCGGCGGTGGCCGCCTATATCGAGGAGGACCCGGAGTGGGTTCCATTCTGGGCGCGCATGACGGCGCTGCTGGACCCGCTCTTGCCGGCCTATGAGGCGGCGGGCAAGAAGTACCTGACCGTGGCGCTGGGCTGCACCGGGGGCAAGCACCGCTCGGTCCTCACGGCGGAACGGCTGGCGGCCCACCTGGCCGCTGCCGGCTGGCCTGTCGAACTGTTTCACCGCGAGCTGGCGATCCGGGAAGCCTTTCCCGAACACGACTCCCAACGGGCCCTGCCGCACACCATATCGACCCATCGAGCATGAACCGAACCCAATCCGCTGCGCGCGCCCCGGCCGCCGGCCATCCCACGCTTCAGGCCAGGTTGAATTCCCCCACCCCCTTTCTGGCCGGTGGCGTGCCCGCTCGGGCACCCGCCGGGAGGCACCGATGATCGGCGTCGTCCTTGTCACCCATGGTCGCCTGGCGGAGGAGCTCCGCCTCGCCATGGAGCATGTCATGGGCCCTCAGAAGGCGATTTCCACCATCTGCATCGGGCCGGAGGACGACCTGGAGGGGCGGCGCGGGGATATCCGCGCGGCGGTGGAGGGCGTGGACCAGGGCGACGGGGTGGTGGTGCTGACCGACATGTTCGGGGGCACGCCGTCCAACCTGGCGGCCTCCATCAAGGACCGCTGCGCCCCCTCAGGCTGCTGCGGGCGCCAGGTGGAGGTGGTGGCGGGGGTGAACTTGCCCTTGCTGGTGAAGCTGGCGAAGCTGCGCGGCACGGAGCCGCTGGCCGAGGCGGTGGACCACGCGGTGATCGCGGGGCGGAAGTACATGGCCACCGCGGGGGAACTCCGCGGTGATGGGAACGGCAACGGGGGAGCGAAGCGATGAGCGAGAATGCCGCCGGAGCGGTCGAGCCGAAGCCGGTGCCGCCCGCGAAGCCCGAGGGGGCACCCGTGGTGCTCCGTCGGAACGTGACGATCCGCAACCAGCGCGGGCTGCACGCGCGCGCCGCCGCCAAGCTGGTGACCATCGCCGAGAAGCACTGCTCCTGCCTTAATGTCACGCATGACGGGCAGACGGTGCCGGCCTGCTCGATCATGGGGTTGATGATGCTGGGCGCCGGGCGCGGCGCCACCGTGCTGCTGGAGGCCGAGGGCTGGGATGCACGGGAGGCGCTGGACGAGGTGGCCGCCCTGATCGAAGCGGGCTTCAACGAAGAGTGAGGCCACCGAGATCCGGTGGAGCGCAGCTTGCCGGCAGGGGCCGGCGCGGAGGACGTGATGAAAACGGAGGCGCCGCCTACCCCGCGCGGCGCGGACGGTAAGTCCGCCGAGAAGGCCGAGGGCAAGGCGGCCGGACGGTCGGCCGAAAAGCCCTCGGAGGCGGGTGGCGCGAAGGCTGCCGAGGGCAAGGCCGAGGCCAAGGGGAGCCGGGCCGCGGAGCCGCGCAAGGCCGGGCGGCGGTCGCAGGAGCTGGCGATCAAGGGCATCGCCATCTCGCCGGGCGTTGCCATCGGCACTGTTTACGACACCGACGAAGCGCCTGCCGCAGCGCCGCGGCGCGCCATCACGGCCTCCAAGGTGGAGGAGGAGCGGGGGCGCCTGGCCGCCGCCATCACCGCCTCCCGCAAGCAGGTGTCCAAGCTGAAGGCGCGGCTCGCGATCCTGCCCGAGGAGGCGCAGGAGGAGCTGGAGCCGCTGCTCGACGCCTATTCGATGATGCTCGGCGAGAGCCGGCTGATCCGGGGCGCGCGCAAGCGCATCGAGGCGGAGCTTCTCTCGGCCGAGACGGCGGTGGAGGACGAGGCCGATGCCATCGCGGCCGCCATCCTCCAGGCCCGCGACGACGACAAGCCCGGGCTGCGGCGCCGCGCGGGCGAGGTGCACGAGATCGCGCGCCGCCTGACGCGCAACCTGACGCAATCCGGGTTCCGCTCCTTCAAGGATGTGCCGGAGGGGTCGATCCTTTGCGCGGAGGAGCTGACGCCCGCCGATGCGGCGCTGCTCGATCCCTCCCGGATCGCGGGGGTCGCGGCGGAGGAAGGCGGGGCGGACGGGCACACCGCGATCATGCTGCGCGCCCTGGGCATCCCGAGCGTGCTGGGCTTGCCCGGGCTGACCAACGCGTTGTCCCGCGGGGACCAGGCGGTGCTGGACGGGGGCGCCGGCACCATCGTGCTGCGCCCGGGGCGGGAGGCGCTGGTGGCGGGGCGGGAGTCCTCGGTCGCCTACGCCAAGGAGCGGACGCGGCTGGGCAAGCTGCGCCGCCTGCCGGCCGTCACCACCGATGGCGAGGAGATGGAGCTCCAGGCCAACCTGGAGATTCCGGCGGAGCTGCCGCTGATCGCCCAGGCCGGTGCGCAGGGCATCGGGCTGGTCCGCACCGAGTTCCTGTTCATGAACCGCCAGGGCCTGCCGGACGAGGAGGCGCATTACGAGGCCTACCGGCAGATCGTGGAGGGCACGGACGGGGCGGCTGTGACCATCCGCGTGCTCGACTGGGGCGGCGAGAAGGACATGGAGGCCCTGGCGGAGGGGGTGGAGCCCTTCCATGCCGGGCCCAACCCGGCGCTGGGGCTGCGCGGCATCCGCATGCTGCTGCGCCGGCCGGAGCTGCTGGAGGTGCAGTTCGCGGCCATCCTGCGGGTGGCGGCCCTGGGCCCGGTGCGGGTGCTGCTGCCCATGGTCACCATCCCCGAGGAGGTGCGCACCGCGCGCGAGATCTATGACCGCGTGGTCAAGCGCGTGCGCCGGCGGGGCGTGACGCTGCCGGAGAAGCTGCCGCCGCTGGGGGTGATGATCGAGACGCCCGGTGCCGCGCTGGCCGCCGACGCCATCGCGCTGGAGGCGGATTTCTTCGCGATCGGGACCAACGACCTCGCGATGTACACGCTGGCGGTGGACCGGGCGGAGGTGGAGGTGTCCCACCTGTACGACCCGCTTCACCCCGCGGTGCTGCGGCTGATCCAGTTCGCGACGGAGGCGGCGCTGCGGCTTCGCATGCCGGTTTCCGTTTGCGGGGAGATGGCGGGCAACCCGCGGCTGGTGCCCCTGCTGATGGGGCTGGGGCTGCGGAGCCTTTCCATGAACGCCAGCGCCATCCCGCGCGTGAAGCAGATGGTGCGCGCGCTGAACGTGGACGACTGCGCGCGCTTCGCGCGGCGGGTGATGGAGCAGTCCGACCCCAAGCGCATCCAGGAGCTGGTGATGAGCTTCGTGCCCGGCGAGGGACGCGGCTGAGCGCCGGGCCCGGGGTTTTGCCCCCGGGCGCCCCCGTGCCAGTCTGCCCGGGCATTGGCGGCGATCGGGCTGGAAGCGGGGACGGATGGATCAGGCGATTCCAGCGGTGGTGGAAACCCGGCACGGGCGCGACCCCGGGCGCGACCTGCGCCGGGTGGGGGTGAACCGGGACCACTGGTATCCGCTGGCCTGGTCGGGGGAGCTGAAGGCCGGAAAGCCGCTGGCGGTGCGCTTCGCGGGCGACCCGATCGTGCTGGTGCGGCCCAAGGAAGGCGCGGTCTTCGCGCTGGAGGATCGCTGCGCCCACCGACAGGTGCCGCTGAGCAATGGGCTGGTGGAGGGCTGCGCGATCCGCTGCGGCTACCATGGGTGGGCCTATGACCAGTCCGGGCGCTGCACGGACGTGCCCTATCTCGGCAAGGACAAGCTGCCCAACGGCGTGCGCGCCTATCCCTGCCGGGAGGCGGAGGGGCTGATCCTGGTGTTTCCCGGCGACCCCGCGCTGGCCGATGCGGTGCCGCTGCCGGCGCTCGGCTCGGTGGCGGACCCCCGCTACAAGACGCGGCGCTTCGGGCAGGAGGTCGCCTGCCACTACAGCTTCATGCACGAGAACCTGATGGACATGAATCATCAGTTCCTGCACCGCAAGCAGATGGGGAACATGGTGCCCCGCTACATGGGCGGGGACAAGGGCGAGGGCTTCGTCGAGGCGCGCTACACCTTCTCGCGCGTCGGCGGCAAGCAGCCCTGGGCGGAGGCGGCGATCTTCGGCGAGCGCCGCGCGGTGAGCGCCGAGGTCCCCGCCGGGAAGGCGGTCCAGAAGGACCTGATGACGATCCGCACGGAGTATCCCTACCAGACCTTGCGCATCCAGACCGGGGACGACGCGCCGGTGATGGACCTCTGGATCGCCTATGTGCCGGTGGATGCGGCGCAGCGGCGGAACCGGACCTTCGGGCTGCTCTCGATCAAGCGGCCGAAGATCCCGGGGCTGCTGGAGGCGGGCTGGCCGGTGCTGGTGCTGTTCACCGAGCGCATCTTCCGCGAGGACCGGGAGATCGTGGAGATGGAGCAGGCGGCGCACGATGCCCAGGGCGGGGACTGGAACCAGGAGGTGTTCCCGGTGATCCGCAACCTGCGCGCGCTGCTCCGCGACAGCGGTGGGGAGACGGTGGCGGCGGGGTGACGAAGCAGCCAGGGGTCACATAAAGATATCCTGATATCGTTTATGCCCTTGGCCAGGGCCGTCGCTCCGTGATAGGCGACGGCCAAATCCGAAAGGCCCGCAGCCCATGCCCGATACCCTTCCCCCCAAGACCGACTACGTCGTCGCCGATCTTTCCCTGGCCCAGTGGGGCCGCAAGGAGATCGAGATGGCCGAGGACGAGATGCCCGGCCTGATGGCGACGCGGCGGGAATACGGCCCGGCGCAGGTGCTGAAGGGGGCGCGCATCGCGGGCTGCCTGCACATGACCATCCAGACCGCCGTGCTGATCGAGACGCTGAAGGCGCTGGGCGCGGACGTGCGCTGGTCCTCCTGCAACATCTTCTCCACCCAGGACCACGCGGCGGCGGCCATCGCGGCCTCGGGCACGCCGGTTTTCGCCGTGAAGGGCGAGAGCCTGGAGGAATACTGGCACTACGTTCAGCGCACGCTGGAATGGGCCGATGGCGGCGAGCCGAACCTGCTGCTGGACGACGGCGGCGACATGACGCTGCTGGTGCATTACGGCCTGCGCGCCGAGCAGGGCGACACCAAGTTCCTCGATGGCGCGACCAATGATGAGGAGACGGTGTTCTTCGCCCTCATCAAGAAGCTGCTGACCCAGAAGCCCGGCTGGTTCGCCAAGCTCGCGGCCTCGCTGAAGGGCGTTTCCGAGGAGACGACCACGGGCGTGCACCGCCTCTACACCATGGCGAAGGAGGGCAAGCTGCTCTTCCCCGCCATCAACGTGAACGACAGCGTCACCAAGTCGAAGTTCGACAACCTCTACGGCTGCCGCGAATCCCTGGTGGACGCGCTGCGCCGCGGCACCGACCTGATGATGGCCGGCAAGGTTGCCTGCGTCGCCGGCTTCGGGGACGTGGGCAAGGGCTCCGCAGCCTCGCTCCGCAACGCCGGCTGCCGCGTGATGGTGACCGAGGTCGATCCCATCTGCGCGCTCCAGGCCGCGATGGAGGGCTACGAGGTCGTGACGATGGAGGACGCCGCCCCGCGCGCCGACATCTTCGTCACCGCCACGGGCAACGTGGACGTGATCACCATCGAGCACATGCGCGCCATGAAGAATCGCGCCGTGGTCTCGAACATCGGCCACTTCGACAGCGAGATCCAGGTTTCGGCGCTGCGCAACCTGAAGTGGACCAACATCAAGCCGCAGGTGGACGAGATCGAGTTCGCCGACGGCAAGCGCATCACCCTTCTCTCCGAGGGGCGGCTGGTGAACCTGGGCAACGCGACGGGGCACCCCTCCTTCGTGATGAGCGCCTCCTTCACCAACCAGACGCTGGCCCAGATCGAGCTCTGGACCAACGGCGCGGCCTACGGGAACAAGGTCTACACGCTGCCCAAGCACCTCGACGAGAAGGTGGCCTTCCTGCACCTCGAGAAGGTCGGCGCGAAGCTGACCAAGCTGACCCCGCAGCAGGCCGGCTATATCGGCGTGCCCGAGGCCGGGCCCTTCAAGGCCGAGATGTACCGGTACTGAGCTGAGCGGCCGAAGGCCGTTGCATCGGGGGTGCCTGGGCCGACCGGCCCAGGCACCCCTTTTTTTCGTGATTGGGCGGCAAGTGTGTCACCCAAACCAAGGGTTTAACGTGTAGTCTTTCCCCGCTGCATCAATCGCATACGGGAAGACCATGCCGCGCGCCTCCGCCAACCGACCCGCCAGCGCCGCGAGCAGCGCGGCCCCCGCCATGAACCCCTTCGGCACCCAGGCGGGGCTGCGGCGCTTCGCATCGCCCGCGGTGAAGGCCGCGCTGAAGCGGCGGGGCGGGCAGTTGCTGGGGATGATCGCGGGTCTGCTGGGGCTGGCGGTGCTGGTGGCGCTGGCGAGCCACGACCCGGCCGATCCTTCCCTCTCCACCGCGACGGCGCGGGTGCCCACGAACCTGGCGGGGCCCTTCGGCGCGATGGTGTCGGACGTGCTGCTGCAGGGCTTCGGCTGGGCCGGGCTGCTGCCCGCGCTTTGCCTGATGACCTGGGCGATGCGGCTTTCCACCCATCGCGGGCTTTCGCCCTTCGCGGGGCGCGTGGCGGCGCTGCTGGCCGGGCTGCCGCTGCTGGCGGCCGCGCTCTCGGCCAGCCCGCTGCCGGCGCCGTTTCCGGGCGGCATGGCTGGCGGCGCCATGGGCCCGCTGGTGCAGGAGGCGGTCGACGAGACGGTGGGCGCGATGTTCGGGCCCCTGGGCACCGTGCTGGGACATGCCGGGATCGCGGCGCTGGCGGTGGTGGCGACGGTGCTGGCGCTGGCCATCCCGCTGTCCTCCTGGCGGCGGGCCGGTGGGGCCGCGGCGCGCCGGGGCTCGGGCCTGGCCGGGAACATCCTGCGGCGCCGGAACATGGCCCGTGCCCGTGCCGCCGAGGCCCGGCAGGCGCGCGACCGCCTGGCGCTGCGCGAGGGCCGGGCGGAGGCGCAGCCCGGCTTCGTGACGAGGCTTCTGTCCCGCGTGCCGGGATCGGGGCGCGTGATGGAGCTGATGCGGCGCCGGGCGGAGCCTTCGCCGCAGCTTTCGGCGCTGCTGCGGGCAGCCGACGCGGCGGCCGAGGCCCCGCGCCTGCCGGCCCGCCGCGCGCCGCGGGCCCAGCCCGAGCGGCCGGCGGAAGGTGGGGAGGCCGCCGAGGCGGCGCGCAGCCCCGTGGCCGAGGCGCCTCGCGCCGCGCAGGAGGCGCCGCGCATCGCCGACCGCGTCGTGCCCCCGCGCCGCCTGCCGATCTCGGAGACGGTGAAGAAGGGCGACGACGGGCGCTTCCGCCTGCCGCCGCTTTCCCTGCTCAAGCCCGCGCCGGCGCGGCGGGAGACCGGGCCCTCGCAGGAGACCCTGGCGGAGAATGCGCGGCTTCTGGAATCCGTGCTGGACGACTACGGCGTGCGCGGCCGCATCGTGGACATCCGGCCGGGGCCGGTGGTCACGCTCTACGAGCTGGAGCCGGCGCCGGGCACCAAGTCGGCCCGCGTGATCGGGCTGGCGGACGACATCGCGCGCTCCATGTGCGTGCTGGCCGTCCGCATCGCGACCGTGCCGGGCCGCAACGTGATC
>Ga0210040_10000857_pt1 | contig 48703 bp, 40 predicted proteins | sample CryGeyCG12114_NA_FD_185462 | JGI IMG/M metagenome (GOLD analysis project Ga0210040, IMG submission 185462) | Groundwater microbial communities from aquifer - Crystal Geyser CG19_WC_8/21/14_NA (SPAdes) (version 2) | ecosystem: Environmental > Aquatic > Deep subsurface > Groundwater | place: USA...
AAGTGGCAATCTGGGAGTTGCAGCTGGCTTCCGGTGCCGAAGACCGCTCGGACGTGCTGCTCCATTTCGTGAACTCGGAAGAGGGTCATCAGCACCTCGACTGGGCGATGTGACTGCCTTTCGCGGGACACTCTCTTCAGGAGCGGTCCCGCTCCGGCAGACGGGGTGCCCGCATCGGAAAACGGGTGCGCTTCACTCACCAAGCCAGCCGGATGTCAGACGAACGGCCGGCTGTCGTGCCGCTTGTGGCAGCATATCCGGCAGGCCGCCCACCACGCCGGAGACGGCCGAAGTCTCGAATCGGTTCCTCTAAACACGGAGCCGACTGTGGCCAATGAGAGCGCCAGACGGAATTGGGTGGTTGGCGTTATGGGAGATGGCGAAGCCGCTTGTACCCGATGACCTTTGGGCAGCGGTTGAGCCGTTGCTGGCGCGCAAGCAGCCCAAGCCGAAGGGGGCCCGCCCGCGTGTGCCGGACCAACCGGCGCTGATGGGGATCGTCTTTGTGCTGACGATCGGCATGTTCTGGGAACACCGTCCCGCCGAGATTGGCTGCGGCTAGGGGACTGGCAAGCGGTGGGCGTCTGGGCGGGCTTCTCCTCGACCGGCTGGAGACGGCAGGCCGCATCCGTTGGAACCGTGCGGCGCCCGACAGCACACCGGTCCCAGGAAAACGAGCGGCGAGATGCCCGGCCCGAACCCGACGGATCGCGGCAAGCCCAGCACGAAGCACCATCTTGTCACGAACGCCGAAGATACCGCTTGGCCTGATCATCAGCGAGGCCAACCAGCACAACTGCCGGGTGTCGAGCGTAGGTTCGCCTAGATGGGCCGCTTTCGCCGATCCATTGTCCGCCACGAGCGCCGCGCCAACATCCACCTCGCCTTCCCCATCCTTGCCACCGCGTTCATCTGCCTCGGCGAGATCAGGCGGTTCTAGTCGGTTCTTTTAATAGATCACCGCCGACACAGGGAACTGGAAAAACAAGGCAGGGAACTCGCGTCAGCCCACACAAAATGAGAGCGGCGGATGAAGCGGGTAAAGTCAGCCTACCAAGCGCAGCACTTCCACTCCGCCAACTCCGGGATAACAACCTTTCTCATCTTCGTCGCGACGACCTCACCGAGAGCAAGCATCGCGCCGAAAGGGCGCAGGCATCTGGGGTGTAGTCCGACATCAGCGGAGGCACCGCGCGGGCTTGATCGCCCTCGATCCTCCTGTCGATCAGGCAGCTCCGTCGCCTTGAAGCCGTCAAGTCGACCGAGCCTGCGTGGATCCGTAGTTGCCGTTTTGCCCTCTGACCCTCGTGATGTGGAACCGGAAGTCAAAGAGGCAGATCGGTGAGGGTCCATATTCAAGTTGGTGAAGACGATCTGCCCTGTCCGTCTCCACAATGCGAGGAGGCGGTTTCTGCCCCGGGCATGCCGCGAGAAGCAGCCTGCGCGATCGCGATCAGGCAACAAACCAGCTTCGCCAGTTCCAACGTAGGGGTGCTGGTTGATGCACTCTCGATGTTCTGGACCAGTGTCTCCTCCATGTCGGATCTACTACCATGACCCTACGATTGGAAAAGAGCTTTGGATGCATTGAGGCGGTCATGCATCCACACTTTAATCTGGCCGGTGCACCCTGCTGCCGCCAAGTTTGATAACGCTCAACTCCCAAGCCGAGGAGCGCGCTGCCTTCTGTTTCTCCCGAGGGTACGCAGTTGATAGCTGGAAGCTTGAAACTGCCGCTGCACTTTTAGCCAGCTTGTCCCGCTGGGCAGAGCAAGCGACCACCATTTCCCATGGCCAGCCTGGATGTTCCCTGGAGGTTCCTCCCTGACTGCTTCTTTTCGGTGACAGTCAAATGGAAACCAGGAACCAAAGACATTGTAAGGAATCATCACGAGGTCGTGAAAGTCTTTGGTGAGGGCAAACTGCTCGCGTAGGTTGTGCGTGCACTGCAGCAAATCTGCACCGAGGGAGCAGCACACTTGGAACGGCCGGGCTACAGACCAGTCTTTGTGCATGATGGGGACAGGTCGCGTGCTGGACAGATTGCCGCATACCTGACCAACCAAGGCTTGCCGGCAGAGGCGTACAGCGATGCCGATCCGCTTCTGTCCCGCCTGTCGGACGTGCCGCCGAGCTTGGTTCTTCTCCACTGGAGCGGGACCGCACCACATTCGGCGATGAACATCTTGCGGCAGGTCCGCTCGATTTCCGCTGTGCCCTGCGTTTTGCGTGCGCGCGAGTCGAACAGTGATCTCCACCGTATCGCCGGTTTGGACAATGGTGCAGACGACTGCATCCCGGCCGCTTTCACGGAAAGGGAAGTCGTCGCCCGCATCCGCGCCATTATGCGAAGGACTGCCCAGTCCTCAGGAGAGCTCGGTGAGGACAGGACGGAGGTCGAGGAAGCCGCGCCCGCACCCGTCCTGCGCCGCCCAGTGTGGCGGCTTTCTCTCGACCGGCGTGAACTGTACACGCCGAGTGGCAAGCCGTGTGAACTGACCTCGGCCGAATTCGACTTCCTGCATGTGCTGACGCGGAAGCGGGGGACACCGGTGAGTCGTTCGCTGCTCTATCAGGAGGTCTTCCGCCGGCCTTGGTACCCGGAGGACCGCGGCATCGACAACCTTGCTGCCCGGTTACGCCGCAAGCTGGCAGCGCATTGTCCAAACGTTGATTCCATCAAGTCGGTGCGCGGCGTGGGCTACCTGTTCACCGGGTTCTGACGACTATCACGCATCAGAAGTTGCCCCAGGAAAAATCACCCGCAAAAGGCGAGTGTCGCAATGTGTATCACAACCTAAGCGTGCAAATTATTCGTTGCTAGATTGCATAGGTCCGGTGGCAGCAGGCCACGGCATTCAGAACGGAGTGATCGAGACATGCCTGATTACGCCTCAATTCCGGGCGGCAGCGCCGATTGGTACGGCACTCCTGGTGACGACACGATCACCGCCGACAACCACTCCGGCTTCACCTTCGATAACCTGATCACCAGCTTCGGCGGCAACGACATCGTCTATGCCGGAAGGGGTGATGACCTCGTTTTCGCGGGCACGGGCCACGACACGGTTTACGGCGCAACCGGCGACGACGTCATCTACGGTGAAGCAGGCAAGGACATCCTCCACGGAGAGGCAGGCGACGACGTCCTCGATGGCGGCACGGGTGACGACTGGCTCAGCGGCGGCATGGGCCGGGACACCCTGATGGGCGGTGCCGGGCACGACACGCTCCTGGGAGGCAGCGGCCAGGATTTCGTCTCCGGCGGGGCTGGCAACGATCTGATCGACGCGGGTTCGGGCAACGACACCGTGAACGGCGGCGACGGCGCTGACACGATCTACGGCGGCACTGGTGACGATCGCCTCGCGGGTCAGGGCGGACACGACCTGCTGGTCGGCGGCAGCGGCAACGACACCCTGACCGGCGGCATGGGCAACGACACCCTGATCGGCGGCTCGGGCGAGGACACCTTCTACTTCGCCTCCGGCTTCGGCAAGGACGTCGTGCTCGACTTCCACGGCGGAACCGATCACCTCGAGATCATGGCGAACATCAACGGCACGGGCATCGCAAGCGCCGCGGATCTCGCCAGCCATGTCACCGAGGACGACAGCGGCGCGATTATCAGCCTGGGCGGCGACAGCATCAAGCTGGTCGGCGTCTCCGCAAGCGACCTGATCAGCAATCTCGACAATTACGTGAAGATCGTCTGATCGGCGCCCGCTGAAGAAGGCAGGAACTGATGGACACGAACCTGCCTGTGGGCTTTATGGCGGCACCGGGTCACGAAGCGCCCGGTGCCATACCGTCTGAGCACGGCCTCTCCGGTCAGGCGCTTCTCCTGCCAGGAGGGGTGCTCGCAATTCTCTATCGTTCCCCCCCGAGTGCGGGCGGCGGTTCGGTCAACCTCACGATCGACGATCAGCCCGTGCCACTGCCGGTCGCCGCCACTGAGATCGGCGGCCATCCATCCCGGCAGGCGATCCTCTGTCGCGTGAGTGGAGAAGTCGTCCAAAGCATCCGCGGAGACAGCGCTGCCATTCGGGTGCGGCGCGGAAGCAGCCTATCCTTCTCTCTGCCGATCAGATGCCTTGATCACCTTTCCGACCTGGTCGTCGCGCTCAGCGCCCCGGCGGGTGAGGAGCGTGGCGACCTCCTGGCATTTCTCGTGGAGACCTGCACGAATGTCCTCCGGGCAGGCCGTGTCCGCGGCATCGCGCACTTCCTTCATCAACTCGCGGTGCACCTTGCGCCCCCCGAGCCCTCGCCTCAGACGCTCCGCTTACAACCGCTCGCGACAGAGGCCGACGATGGCCTGTCCCTTTGGGGCGTGTCCGGCGAAAGCGGGCCCGGGCCCTGGTACCTGCTGACAGGAACGGAGGTGCGGCGCCTTGCGCCGCCGGTGGCCGGGCTGCTCATGGTCGAGACCCCCCTGCGGCACGATGTTCCGGTCATGCTCCTGCCGTCGCCATCTCCGGGTGCATCCCGGAGGATGCCCATCACCCTGCCGCGCCGGCCTGCGGGCCTCCCTCAGTTGCTCGCCTCGGCTGCAAAAGGCGACACAAGGGAGCGGGTCCTGGCGCGGGCCCTTGCCCGTCGTCTTGCCGCGGAGCCGAACAACACGCGGCTGGCCCGGCTGCTCCGGGATCGCCGCCTGCTCACGCCGCTCGTGCCCTCGCAGGCGCTCGACAATCCGCTCCGGCCGGTCGGCGGCGCTTTGGAGATGGCCGTTTCGGACGGACACGGGGGCGTCTTCGTCGGCGGCTGGTTGCGCGATCCCTTCGGCTTGGTCGCCGGCGGCCTTGCGCTGCGTGATCCCCTGACCGGCATCAGCCAAACGATACCGCCGACCGCATTGGAACGGATGGCTCGCCCGGATCTCACGGACCGGTTCGTGAACGCGGTTCATGGCGGCGGCGGTTCCCGTCCCGGCTTTCTGGCCCACGTGCCGAATGTGGAGCGCGCCACCGGCGGACCCGTTCCCCAGTGGGGCCTGGACCTCCGCCTTGTCTCGGGCGAGGCACTTTCCCTGACCGCCCCTCCCGGCCTCTTGCCGCCTGTCGCAGCGCGAGACCTGGTGCTTCGTTCCGTCCACCCTTCGGCCCTTCGGCCCGAACTGCTGGACCGCTGCATCATGCCGGCGGTCGAGAGGCTGCAACGGGCCGCCCTTGCTGCCCTCGGCCCCGCCGAGGTGGTCCATATCGGCAGCCCCATTGCCGTGCCGCGCGTCGCCGTGGTGATCCCGCTCTACAAGAACCTTCGCTTCCTCCGCTTCCAGATCGCCGCCTTTGCCCGGGACCCTGCTCTGCGCCAGGATGCGCATGTCGTATTCGTGCTGGATTCGCCGGAACAGCGGGCTGAACTCGAGCACCAGCTTCGCGGCCTGAACGAGATCTACGACCTGCCGGTCACGATGGTCGTCATGGCGGCGAACGCAGGCTACGCCAGCGCCTGCAACGCGGGCGTCGCCGCGGCAAGCCCGGCTGCTGACACCGTTCTGCTGCTGAACTCCGACATCATTCCCACCATTCCCGGATGGCTGCGCGCGATGCTGCGCCCGCTGGACGCTGACAAGGCCACCCTGGCGGTGGGTCCGAAGCTCCTTTTCGAGGATGGCTCGGTCCAGCACGCTGGACTGTTCTTCGCCCGCGAAGGCGCACAAGGCGACTGGCTGAACGGCCATTACGGAAAAGGTCTGCCCCGCCGGCACCCCTTCGTCATGCGCGGCTGCGAGGTTCCCGGCGTCACGGGCGCCGCCCTGCTGGTCCGGCGGGACGCTTTCGAGGCCGTCGGGGGGGTCTGCACCGACTACGTCGTCGGTGACTACGAGGACAGTGACCTCTGCCTGAGGCTTCGCGAACTCGGGGGAACCATCCGCTACGTCCCGTCGGCGGAACTCTACCACTTCGAGCGGCAGTCGATCGTGGGTCACGGCGGCTATGCCCGAACCCTCGCCTGCGCACACAACCGGCGACTTCACCATTGCCGCTGGAACGGGGCGATCACAGCCCTCATGGCTGGCTTTCCTGCCGCCGATGGAGCTTCAAGAGCCAAGCGATGAGCTCTCCCCTCCGCATCCTCGTCCTCGCCCACAACCACCCCGACCTCCAGCCCGGAGGGACGGAGGTCGTGGCGCGGAACTTGTTCCGCTCCATTTGCGACGGCACGCCCGGCGTCGACGGCCTGTTCCTGGCGGCCGTGACGGCTTCTCTGCGGGACGCAAAGCCGGGAACGCTGCTTCAAGGAGCCCCTGGCGGGCATGCCGACGAGGCGTTGATCCGCCTGCCGCACTTCGACCGCTTCTTCCTCAGCCAAATCGACACGCACGGGCTCGCCGCGACCTTGGGGCCGCTGCTGGAGCGGCTGCGTCCCGACATCATCCACATTCATCACCCCTTGCAGTTCGGCGTGGAGACGATCGCCCTTCTCCGCCGGCTGGCACCGCGCCGGGCCAAACTGGTCCTCACCCTCCACGACTACTTCGCCATCTGCCCCCGCGAAGGGCAGCTCCTCACCACCGAGGGGCGGCTCTGCCCGGGTCCGGCACTGGATGCTTGCCGGCGCTGCCTTCCCGACCGCTCCGGAACGGACTTCATGCTGCGGCAGATCTCCCTCCAGGACGCTTGCAACAGCATCGACGCTTTGCTCGCGCCCAGCCAGTTCCTGAAGGACCGCTTCGTCGCGGCGGGGTGGGACGCGCGGCGCATCAGCGTACTGCCCAATGCCGTTCCCACCCACTCGCGGCCGGTCGCTCACCGGCCGCTCGCCTCGGGTGGCCGGCGAGACCGGTTCGCCTTCTTCGGCCACATCAACCGCTTCAAGGGCTCCCTTGTGGCGCTCGACGCCTCGGCCCGCCTCAGCAAGACAGGGGTGGCGCACAAGCTGTCGCTTCATGGCGGGACCGCCTACCAGCCCGAAGCCTTCCTGGCAGAGTTCAGCGCCGCGCTCGCTGCGGCCCCGGCCGCCCGCCACCACGGCGCCTATACAGCGGCCGATCTACCGGCGCGGATGGGCGCCGCCGACTGGGTGGTGGTGCCCTCCATCTGGTACGAGAACGCCCCCCTGGTCATCCTGGAGGCCCTGCACCATCGCCGTCCCGTCATCTGCGGCGATGCCGGCGGCATGGCCGAGCTGGTTCGGCCAGGACTGGACGGCCTTCACGCACCGATCGGGGATCCGGAGGGCTGGGCCGAGGTCATGGAGCGGGCGGCCAATGAGCCCGACCTGTGGCACTCGCTGGTGAACAGCCTGCAGGCGCCGTCCGGCATGGACGTCATGGCCGCGGCCCATCTGGACCTCTACCGGCGCCTCCTGCGTCCCGGCCCTGCCCTGCCGGCCGCCGTCGCGGCTTGAGCGTCATTCACCTCCCCACGAGGAAGTACGATGTCCGAGAGCGCTGCCATGGCTGAGCATGGCCCCCTCACCCGTACCGCCGAAATCCAGGGGCTGATCGACAACGTCCAGCCCGGGCGGCTCTTCGGCTGGGCGTGGAACCGCTCGACCCCGCGGGAGCGGCTTCGGATCGAACTGCGCCTCGGGACCGAAGTTGTGGCGCAGACGATTGCCGACAGTGAGCGCCCTGACCTCGCAAGCGGGCAGATCGGCGACGGCCGCTACGCTTTCGACCTTCCCCTTACTCCCGCAACGCTGGAGCGCCGCAGCGAGATCTCCGTCGTCGCTTTGTCCGCGAGCGGCGAGGAACTGCCTCTGCCGATCCGGGCGGTCCGCCGCGATCCAGCGGCCCTTTCCTCGGTGCCGGCAGGAGGCGATCAGGCCGGCCCGGCCCAGGACGGCAGGTCGCTCGCCGACATGGTTCGGGCGCTCTCGGGCGGCCAAGCTCGGCTGCGACAGCACGTTGAGGCTCTTGCGGGCCAGATGCCGGTGCAGGGCCCGGCCGCTGCCGCTACGGCGCTCGAAGAGCTGCAAGCCCGGGTTGAGACACTCGAGATGCGCTGCCTCATGGCCGACGAACAACTGGCGGCCCTGCATCAGCGGGCCGGCAGGCCGGTCCAGACATCGCGGCGCCGGCTCGATCCCTGGCAGATTGCCCTTGGACTGGTGATCGGCATCGCCGCCGGTGGCGCGGCCGCATGGTCCCTTGCCGGGGCTACCCTCCTGCTTCTGGGCCCCTGACGCCATGGCGGAGCAGGGCAGGCCGCGGCCAGCGGAGGCGAACGACATCCTGGCTGTCGTCCGGGCGGAAGTGACCAGAGCCATTCGCCTCGCCCTCCTCATCGGGGGCACGGCCATGGTGGTGACCTTCGTCGGCCTGCTCCTGCGAATGGAGGTTTACAGGCTGGTGGTGCCGACGGGCAGCATGCCGACGGCGGTTGGCCTCGCCGCCGGCTTTTTGCTCGCGACGGCCCTGCTCATCGCCCTGAGCCACCTACGCTCCCTGACCCTCCTCGCGGCCGGCAACCGGCTGGCGCGCCGACTTTCGGCCCCCGCCATCCTGGCCGCGGCGGCGCGGTCGGGCGAACCTGCCTCGACCTGCGGAAGCCTACTTGCCGACATCGAGGAGATCCGCCGCGCGGTCAGCGACAGCCTATGTGCCGCGGCGCTCGACATCGCGCTCGCGCCCGTCACGCTGCTCATCCTGTGGTGCCTCCAGCCCTGGTTCGCCTTTGTCGCGTTCTGCAGCTGCGTCATCGCCGCGGCCCTCAGCCTGCATTCCGAGAAGCGGGCGCTGGGCGCTCTTTCCACCACCAACGCCCTGTCGGGCCGCACCGCCGGCCTGGTGGCGGACGCCATGCGCTGCGCGGAGGCCGTCGAGGCCATGGGCATGCGGCCCACCCTGGCGCGGCGCTGGCTCCGCGACCTGAGCCAGGGAAGCGAACGCCTCCGGGCCGCACAGGAAACCGGGCGGCGCCTCACGGCCGCCACCTCCTCGCTGCAGGGGCTTTCGGCCGGACTGGTGATGATCCTGGGAGCCGCCTTCGCCCTCCAGGGACAGAACCTCGGCGTCAGCGTGATGGCCGCCATGCTTCTGACCGGAAGGCTCATCGAACCCTTCACCCATCTTGGGGCCGCGAACCAGGATTGGGCCGCCGCCGCCGCCGCCTGGAAACGGCTTGGCGAACAACTCGGCAGGCGAACGGACCATGCGGCCGACCAGGGCGAGAGCTTTGACTGCCCGGAGGGCCGCCTGGTCCTGGAGCGGCTTACCTACCTCCAGCCGCGGACCCCACGGCCTCTGCTTCGGGAGGTGAGCCTCGCCGTCGAGCCCGGCTCGGTCACGGCCATCTCCGGACAGGCCGGAAGCGGCAAGACGACGCTTCTCCGGCTCATGATGGGGATGATCCGGCCAACCGCGGGCGGGGTGTTCCTCGACGGCCACGCCGTCAGCCAATGGTCCCGCGAGGACCTGGCGCGGCACGTCGGGTACCTGCCGCAGGACCCTTCCCTCGGCGACGGCACGATTGCCGAGGCGATCGCCCGCCTTTCCGCCACTCCGGACCTGGTGGCGGTGCTGCGCGCGGCGCGGATCACCGGAGCGGACCGCATGATCGCGGGTCTTCCCGCCGGCTACGCCACCCCCGTGGCCGGAGCCGGCGATTCCGGCCTCTCGATGGGGCAGCGCCAACGAATCGCTCTCGCCCGGGCGGTCTACGGCGAACCGCGCCTCGTGATCCTCGACGAGCCCACCGCCTGGCTCGATACCGAGGGCGAAGCAGCCTTCATCCGCCTCCTCGGCCAACTCCGCGATCAAGGCGTCGCGGTGGTACTGAGTTCGCACCGTGCACCAATCCTCGCGATCGCGGACCGGCTTCTGGTGCTGAGCGCTGATGGCACGCTGCGGCCGGCGGAGGCCCGTCCGGCTGCCTCGGGAAGCGCCAAGGTCATCACCTTCAATCCGAAGCCCGCCGCATGAGCGATATCCTCGCCTATCCGCGACCGGTGCGAGCACCCCGTCAGATCACCCTGCAAGGTCTCTGGATCGCGGTCCTCGGCCTGCTTCTCTCGATCGGCGCATTGGGCGCCATGCTGGCCGCGCCGCTGCTCACCATGCACGTCTTCGATGGTGTGCTGCAGAGCAGGAACGGCGACACTCTGGTCGCCCTTGCCGTGGCCTACGCCCTGATCGTGCTGCTCGGCGGCGCGTTGCGCTACTTGCGCGCCGCCCTGGTCGCCGCCGCCACGGATGCGGCGGGGCGGCAGCTGCAGTTCCAGGCGCTGGGAGCCTCCGTTCGTGGAGCCCTCGCCGGCGACCGAACGCGCGGGCTTGCCGCGTTGCGGGACGCCGGCGAGGTTCGCCGGCTGCTCGGCGGCGCGGTGGCGTCCGACCTGATGGACCTGCTGATGGTGCCGGCTGCCGTGGGACTGCTCTTCGTGCTGCATCCCTACTACGGCAGTCTTGCCCTCCTCGGTTGCGCGATCCTCACCCTCCTTGGTGCCCTGGCCGACCTCACCACCCGGAAGCTGGTCCGCGCCGCCAGCAACGAGCAGGCCCGTGTCACGGCCGCCCTGACCGGCCGGCTGCGAAGCCGCGACATGATCGACGGCCTTGGCATGCTGCCCGCCATCCTGCGTCGCTGGCGCCCCGACGCCGAACGCTCGATCGAGATCGCGGACGCCGCCCAGCGACGGGCGCGGGCCATCCAGGAACTCGCGACCTTTGTCGGCCTCGTTCTGCAGATGGCGACCATTTGCGTCGGCATCTGGCTGGTCACCTATCATCACGCCACGCCCGGCAGCATTCTGGCGGCCACCATGCTCGCCGGCATGGCGTCGTCGCCCGTCAGCCGCGTTGTCGCCACCTGGCGTGACTGGGCCTTCGGCGTGGTGGCGTGGCAGCGCCTTTCGCGCTTTATCGCCGACACAGCCACCCCGGCGCCGCCCCCGGCCCACCCCTCCGCCCCGGCCGGCCTGAGCGTCGAGCACCTCACCCTGCGCACCCCAGACGGGCTCCGCTCCCTGGTGCGGGACCTGGATCTCTCCATCGGCGCCGGCCAAATCATCGGCATCCGCGGGCCAAACGGCGTCGGCAAGTCGACGCTGCTCCGGGCCATCCTCGGGCTCTCGCTGCCAGAGGCAGGGGTCGTGCGTCTGGCTGGCGAGGCGACCTACGCGCTTCCTGGGCGCGACGGTCTGGCCGTCGTTGCATCCCGCGTCGGGTACCTGCCCCAGGGGGCGCAGCTGCTTGAAGGAAGCGTCCTCGACAACATCCGGCGCTTCACGGACGCGCCCGCTGAGCAGGCCGTTGCGGCGGCGCGCCTCGTCGGCGCGCATGCGATGATCGGCCGCCTCTCGGATGGCTATGGCACGCCAGCAGGGCTCACCTCCGGGCTTTCCGGCGGGCAGAAGCAGATGGTGGCATTGGCGAGGGCTTTCTTTGGTACTCCATCCCTCCTGGTGCTCGATGAGCCCGAAGCCGGGCTGGACGCGAACCTGATCCGGGATCTGCGGGCCGCCGTCGCCCAGGCGCAGCACCAGGGAACGATCACCCTGCTTGTGACGCACGACCCCGCCGGGTGGGAGGGGATCGTCAGCGGCTGGCTCGACCTGGCGGCCGACGGCGGATGGCACTTCGAGGCAGTTGCACGGGGAACGAACGCATGAGCGACCTTGCCAGCACCCCACGAGAAGTCCTGCCCGCGCCATCCGGCAAACTCATGGCTCGCCCCACCCCGCGCGGCACCTTCCCGGTCAGGGCCACGCCCGGTGACGCGCCGCCGGTGCTTCGAGCGCAGTCCACGCCACCCGCACCCCACGACCCCGACCTTGAAGCCGTGATCGGCGCCCCATCGCTGCGCCGGATTGCCCTGGCATCCGTCCTGACCCTCGGCATCGGAGTGGGAGGCCTCTTCGGCTGGGCGGCCACGACGTCGCTCGAGAGCGCGGTGATGGGTGTCGGATCCTTCGTCGCCGAGGGCCGACGCAAGACGGTCACGCTGCTGGAGCCGGGAATCCTGCGCCAGCTGGCCGTGAACGAGGGCGACGAGGTGCGCGCGGGCCAGGTTCTCTTCCGGCTCGACGTGACCCAGGCCGAGGCCGCCGCCAACCAGGCCCGTGCCCTTTACGTGACCGGCCTGGCGCGCATCTCCCGGCTCACGGCCGAGCAGGCCGGGCACCGGACCCTGACCCCACCCGTTCTGGAAGCCCCAAGCCCGCTTCTCGAGCAGTCGCTGGCCTCCGCGATGCAGGCGGAGCAGCGGCTCTTTGCGGCTCGCTGGGCCGCCTATAACGGTTCGCTCGCCGCGGCGCGCCGGCATGCGGCCCAGTACGGTGACCAGATCCGAGCCCTGGGGGCGCAGAAGACGGCGGCCAGCACCCGGCTCGGGGCGCTCCGGGATGAACTCGCGGGCGTAAACCAGCTTCTGGCAAACGGCTTTGCCACCCGCACACGCGCCCTGGAACTGCGCCGCAACGAAGCGGAAGCCTTGGGAAGCCTCGGCCAGTACACTGCCCAGGAAGCTCAGGCCCGGGAACTGCAGGCCCAGGCTGTCCTGGAGGCCGAGAACCTCAATCTCACCCGCCAGTCCGAGATCGCGAGGGATCTGCAGGAGGCCAATGCCGCCACGACGGACGCGGTGGAGCGGCTGCGGGCCGCCCAAGACGTCCTGAACCGTCGCGAGGTCACCGCCCCCGAGGCCGGCACGGTCACGGACATCAAGTACTTCACCCCCGGCAGCTCGATCGGGGCGGGGCAACCTGTACTCGACCTTGTTCCCGAAGGTGCCGCCCTGGTTGTCGAGGTCCGTATCGCGCCGAACGACATCGAACAGGTGGCCGTCGGCCAGCACGTGAACGTCCGCCTGTCAGCCTTCCGGCAGCGTGAAGTTCCGCTGATGACCGGCCGCCTCACCTACGTATCGGCCGACCGGCAGACCGACCCGCAGGGCAGTGCCTTCTTCCTGGCCCGTGCCGTCCTGAACCCGGCTTCCTCCGTGGAAGGGAAGGAAGGCAACCTGGCCATCCCGCCCCTCGCTGCCGGCATGCCTGCCGAGGTTTTCGTTCTCGGCGAGAAGCGCACCGTTCTCGACTACCTGCTGCGGCCTCTCCGGGACAGCCTTCGCCGCGCGCTGCGCGACTAATCCCCCTCCCTGGCCACGATCAACCAGGCGCCGCAGAGCGCGCGCCTGGGCCGCTCGCGCCCGACCAGGCCATCGGCGCGACAGAGGGCCGCGACGACAATCCGACGACAAACTGCGACACAATGCGGCTGTCCCTCGCTCTCTTTTGCGTGTTCTCTCCGCCCTGCAAACCGATCGTCGAGACGGCACAATACACGTGGCGTCACATCCCTTTCGTCTGGGATCGCGATCCTGCATGGAGTGTGAACCCGGTGAGTAACTCCAGTGCGACACGCCGGCAGATGCGCACCGAGCGGCAGTCGGCCGCACACGTGAACAAGCCTCGCCCACCGGCGTCCAAGCCGTTCCCTGTGCGCCTGCTGACGATGGCGCATCTTCACCCCGCGGTGTCAAAGGGCGGCGCCGAGATCGCCGCCTATCAGCTCCACAACACGCTTCGCTCTTCCCCGGAGGTCGAGGCCTCCTGGTTCCTCGCGGCCTCCGGCGGGCGCGTTTCTGCGCGCCTCGGGGCTCGGCTGTCCCAGCCCTTCGGCGCGAATGAGTACGTCTATGCTGGCGCTGGCTTCGACCACTTCACGCACAGCAACCCGGACCCCGAATGGCCGGTCGAACTGGCCCGCCTGCTGGAGGAATTGCGTCCGAACGTGGTGCATCTTCACCACTACACGAACTTCGGCGTGGACACGCTCCTGACCATCCGGCGCGTCTTGCCTGAGGCGCACATCGTGGTGACGCTGCATGAGTACCTGGCCATCTGCAATCACTTCGGCCAGATGGTGAAGCGCCCGGGCATGGCCCTGTGCGACCGGTCCTCGCCCCGCGACTGCAACCGCTGCTTTCCGGAGCGGTCCGAGCAGGACTTCTTCCTTCGAGAATTGTTCATCAAGCGGTTCTTCCGGATGGTGGACCACTTCATCTCCCCCAGCCAGTTCCTGGCCGATCGCTACATTGCCTGGGGCATCGCGCCCTCCCGCATAACCGTCATCGAGAACGGCGTGCCCGACGCGCCCTCCCTTCCCACCCGCCCCCGTCGCGCCGACACCCCTCTCTCCATCGGCTTCTTCGGCCAGATCTCGCGTCTGAAGGGCATCGACGTCCTGTTCGACGCTGCGGAGATCCTGGAGGAGGCGGGCATCACGGGAATTCACATCGACGTCCACGGTGACCACTCCGGTCAGCCGCCGGAGTTCCGCGCCCTGTTTGAAGCACGGCTCGCGAATGCACCGAAGAACGTCCATGTGCACGGGCCCTACGAGAATGACCGTGTCCACTCGCTGATGCGCAGCGTCGATGCGGTGATCGTGCCCTCGGTCTGGTGGGAGAATTCACCTCTTGTCATCCAGGAGGCCTTCCTCGCGCGGCGCCCCGTCATCTCCTCCGATATCGGCGGGATGGCCGAGAAGGTGAGGAACGGGGTGGACGGCTTCCACTTCCGGGCGGGAAACGCCCGTTCCCTCGCGGCCCTCCTCACCGAGCTCTCCGCACAGCCCGATAGGCTGCTTGCCCTCGACCGCACCCTCGCCAGGCCGCTTACCTTGCACCAGACCTCGGCCTCCACCCTTGCGCTCTACCGCGCCTGCAGCGTGCGCGCCGCGGCCGATGCGGATGGCCGGACTATTCCCGCCCTGCCGGAGATGCAGCTCGCATGACCATCCGGGGATCGGTCGACAGCATCTCGGCGGAAGGTGCCTCGGGCTGGGCCTTCGCGAGCGGCACGGGGCCCGCCCGCACGCTCGTGATCCAAGCCCTCCTTGATGGGCGCGTAATCGGCGAAACCGTCGCCGACCAGCACCGCTCCGACCTTGCCGAAGCCGGCCTCGGCGATGGCCGCTGCGGCTTCACAATGGCCTTCTACGACGCTCCCATCGAGCGGCAGCTCCTGCCTTTCATCTCGATCCGGCCACGAGGCGGCGATGTGGAACTGCCGCGGACCGGCCTTACCGGCGTCGGCGAGTACTTCGGGGCGATCCATGCCCGCTATCCCGGCGCCGGCCGCCAGCGGAGCGTGCTCGGCGGCCTCTGGACGGATCGCACGGACGCGGCTCGCCTTCTGGCGGGACGGGTTGCGATCGGATCGACCCCGGCCGGGATCCGCGAGCCGCTGCAGCGAATCATCGGTGACGGCTACGCCGTCCTTCGAGGAGCGATCGACCAGCCGATCACTGGCGAGGGTGGCTTCACGCTCGACGGCGTGACCTGCAACGGCCCCCTCGCCCCCCATTCAGCGCCGGCCGACCGGCAGATGCTCGAAATAACGCCGAGCATCGTCTTCCAGCCTCCCGCATTGGCGCTGATCCAGGCCATGCTGGACGACACTCCGGTTGCCCATCGGGTCGTTTTCGCCCGTGGCGACGGGGGCACGGCGGGCTTCTCACAGGCCAGCTCGGCGGAGCGCCTTCCGTCGCCCGCTGAAACCGTACTTGTGGTCGCGTGCGTGGGCGGGGTCCGTTCTGGCCATGTCCTGGCCGACATCGTGGCAGGCAGCCACGAACTGCCCGAGTTCACAGGCGACGGCCGCTCCCGCTGGCTCCCGGACCCGGTCAGCAACCGGCCCCATCCGGCTCTGGAGATCGCCCGCCGCTTCGACGCGTCCGTGCGGACCGTTGAGGTCGGCCCCCTCGACCTGCTGATCCTCGGGCCCGGCACGGTTCACCGGCTTCGTACGCCGCAGGAGCACACCGGCGCCCTTCAGGTCTGGTGCTTGCCCTCGCGGATCAGCCCATCCCGTATTCTCGAATGCCCGGAAGCCGGCACCTTCGTGGTGCCGCATCGCTCCGGCGCGATGCTGGCGGTCTGACACCCATGTCCACCGATCTTGCGACCGAAGCCCGGCCGGCCATCGTCGCCGCACCGGCTCCTGCCAGCCGCCCCCACCATGAGGACGGCTATATCGACTTCTATGGCTATGCGCCCGCCGCGGGCGGCTGGCTCTTTTCCGGCTGGTCCCGCGGACGCTGGAAGCCCGACGCGCGGCCACCGCAGGTCACCGTGCTCTTCCAGCAGGGACGGATCGAGCGAACGGAATCCGTCACGGCCTGGTTCGCTCGCCCCGACCTCGGGCGCCGCGGTGTCGGCATCGTGGTGTTCGTCCGCGCCCCGGGGCAGCCCCTGGGCGAACTCTCCGGGATCCACCTCGCCATCGCGTCCGAGGATCACGAAGCCGGCCCCGCGCCGCCCGCCCTCCGGCTGCAGCCGGTGCGCCCGGTGGTGCATCTTCGCGAAAGCGACGTCGAGGCCCGCATCCGGCCTGGCGTGATGAACGCCTTTGCCGGTCCCGAACGGAACCGGCTGCTCAGCCTTCTCTCCCGCCGCGCCTATGCCGGGATGGACACGCTCCACGACCTGCCCGCGCCGGTGCGAATCGGGCTCGACGAGGCCATTTCCGTACCGCCTGGCGGTCTCGTTCTGCTGGGGTGGTGCCTTGACCCCACGAACGCCATTGCCTCCATTCGGGTGCATGGTCCCCTTGAGGCCCGCGACCGGAGCTCCCTGACGGAGCGCTGGATCCCGGTCGAGCGGCCGGATGTGGTCGAAGCCGTCTCCTCCACCATGGGTATCAGCGATCCGCGCTGCGGCTTCGTCGCTTATGCACCCGCCTGCGGTGTCCCCTGGCCGGGTGGAGCCGGGCAGGCGCCCTATCTGGAGGTGGAACTCCATTCCGGGGAAATCGGGTATATGCGGATCCCGGCGCCCACACGGTCGGGTGCCTCCGCCGCCCGCCGCATCCTGGACGCCGTGCGCCCGTCCGCCGACGAGATCGAACCGGCGTTCGACCGGGTTCTCGGGCCAGCTCTCACCGCCATCCACCAGGCGCGCCTGGCGCGCCCAAGGAAGGTGAGTGAGGTGAGCTTCGGAACCGGCCCACAGTCCCCGGTCTGCAGCGTCGTCATTCCGCTCTATGGGCGGATGGACTTCCTGACCTACCAGATGGCCCTGCTCTCGGAGCATCCGGGCAATGCGGCTCACGAGTTCATCTACGTGCTCGACGACCCGCCACGGAAGCGCGAACTGCTGGACCTCGCGCACTCGGCGCACCGTCGCTTCGGGCTTCCGTTCCGGATCCTGCTTCTTGAGGAAAACCTCGGCTACGGCCCGGCGAACAACCTCGGCATGGCGGCGGCCCGTGGCGAGTTCATCTGCCTGCTGAACTCCGACGTCATGCCCTCCCCCGAAGCTCCGGGCTGGCTGGACGGCATGATTGCCGAGCTGCGAAAGGACGCGACCCTCGGGATGGTCGGCGGACAGCTGCTGTTCGAGGACGGCACGGTGCAGCACGAGGGAATCACCTTCGAGCGCCTGCCCCAGCAGGCCAACTGGCCCTTCCCCATGCATCCCCGAAAGGGGCTGAGGGTGGTGCCGAATGGCAAGAGCGGCCCAGAGGAGGTCGAGGCGGTCACCGGCGCCTGCATGGTCCTGCGGAAAAGCCTGGCGGACAGCCTGCGTGGCTTCGACGAGGTCTATGCGATCGGTGACTTCGAGGACACCGACCTCTGCCTGCGCGTCCGCTCTCAGGGGCTGCGCTGCGCCCTCGATCGCCGCGCGCAGCTCTATCACCTTGAGCGCCAGTCGCAGATCACGCCGGACAACCTCTGGCGGCACCACGCGACGCTTCTGAACGCCTGGACCCACACCCGCCGCTGGTTTCCCGAGGAAGCCGGCCGCTCTCAGCCGCCTCGCCCGCTTCTTCGCCGCTGAAAAGGGCACACGCCAAAATGGCCACCAAAGTCGCCTACCTCGCCGAGAACCTCGGCCAGGTCGATAACGCCTGGAACCTGTCGCTCTCGCAGTTCCTTCTCGCCACGGGAGGCAACGTAGGCAACCTGGCCTTCTGGCACGCCGCCCGCCTGCTCTTCGACGCCACGGACGTCCAGCTCATTTCCCGCGACACGCGGCCGTCGGACGTGGCGGCTGACGTCGAGGTCGTCGTGATTCCGGCCGCCAACTTCCTCCACGACGGTGCCGATCTGGGCCGGATGGCGGATCTCATCCGGGCGCTCGGGCGACCTGTGCTCATCCTTGGCCTGGGTGCCCAGGCCGAAAAGGAAGACGTTCCCCCGAAGCTCAAGCCGGGCACGTTGGACTTCCTCCGCGAGGTGGGCCGGCTGTCGCCCAAGATCCTGGTCCGCGGGCAGTTCACCCAGGACTTCTGCCGCTCCCTGGGCGTCGAGAACACCACGGTCCTGGGCTGCCCCTCGCTCCTCATCAACCCCGACCAAGCCCTCGGCGCCAAGCTCGAGGCACGGATCGCCGCCCTTCCTCAGGAAGGCGGTCCCCTCGCGGTGCACGGAGCCTGCATCAAGCCCGCCCTGGCTGGCATCGAGCGCGAACTCGTCCGTCTGGTGCGGCTGAACCCCGGATCGGCCTATATCATCCAGCGGCCGCTCGAACTGATCAAAGCGGCCTTCGGCGCCGAGCTGGGCACGCCGGCGGAGGTCGAGTACTTCGCCCGCTGCGCGGCCTTCCTCGGCCTCGGAGAGAGCGGCGCGCTGACGGCCTTCCTCCGGGCCCACGGTGAGGCTCCCACATCGGTGAGCGGCTGGGCCCACAGCCTGCAGCGCTACTCCGCCGGCGTGAACACCCGCATCCACGGCACCATGATGGGCGTCCTGGCGGGGCTGCCCAGCATCTGCATCTGCCACGACACCCGCACGCGCGAGCTGGCCGAGCAGATGCAGGTTCCGAAGCTGTCGCCGCGGGAATTCATCGAGCACCGCCACTCGGTGCGGGACATGTTCGCCGCGACCGGCTTCTCGGGGAAGCGGTTCGACGCCGGCCGTTCCGAGGCGGCGGCGGGCTTCCTGACCGCTGTCGAGGCAGTGGGGCTCAAGCCGTCCCGGCACCTCCGCCGCTTCCTTGATGCCTAAGCAGTCGCAACGAGAACAAGGCTCACAGACATGATGAAGCCCATTGCCGTGCTCGGCACGGACGGAACCATTGGCTCGTCCTTTGCCAGGCGAACGGATGCGGCCTTTGCGGCCACGGGAGCCAACACCGGCAACCTTGCCTTCCAGTACGCGGCCTTTCACCGGGTGCTGGGAAACGAGCGCATCACCGTTCCCTTTTCCTTCGACCCGGCCATCGTGCGGGAGCGCTGCCGGCTGATCTGCGTGCCGGCCGCCAACTTCCTTTATTCCGGCTTCGATCTGGGCGAGCTTGCCGACCGATTGGAAGCGACGGGCCTGCCTCTCATGGTGCTCGGGCTCGGCGCGCAGGCCTTCCGCTCCGTCAGCGAGGTGCAGCTCAAGCCCGGGACGGAGCGGCTGCTGCACCTGTTTCGCGAGCGCTGCGCCCGTATCATGCTGCGCGGCAGCTACACGGCCGCCGTTCTCGAGCGCTACGGCGTCCAGAACTTCGAGGTTCTCGGCTGCCCGTCGAACTTCATCCATCCCAACCCCCACCTCGGGGCATCGATCGCAGAGCGCTTTCGCACCAAGCCTCTGCAGGCGGTTGCCCTGGCACCAACCTTCTACTCGTACAATGCCAAGGGCGAGCGCGCCTTGCTGGACGAGTTCGGCGAGGACCGCGTCACCCAGCTGATCGCTCAGGACCCGCTGGCCGCCATCATGCTCGCGCGGCGGGAACTCGACGCGCCTGAGGTGGCCGCCTGGCTCGACGGGAAGGCCGGCCTCCTGACGGAAATGAACAAGGCCGAGCGCGACCTCTGGGCCGGCCGCCTCCGGGGCTACTTCTCGGCCGAGGCCTGGCTGGAAGCCTATCAGGCCGTCGACGCGGTCATCGGAACGCGCATCCACGGCGCAGCCCTGGGCTGGCAGGCTGGCCGGGCGGCCCTCGTGATCAGCTTCGACCTCCGCACGGAGGAGCTTGCACAGACCATGGGGCTCCCCTTCGTCAAGGCCGCGGCGCTGGCCGCAGGCGGCGCGGAAGCAGCTCTCAAGGCGGGCGTGGAAGCCTGCGCCCCCGTCTACGATGCACGCCGAGCGGAACTCGCCGGCCGGCTCGTGCGGCTGCTGGGCGAGCACGGCGTCACCCCGGGGACGGTTCTCCAGAGCCTTGCCTCCGGCGAGGCCGCCTCCCTGCCGACCGAAGCATCGGCCGGACCGGCGCCCTCGGCACCCAAGCCGACCAGCTGGGGCTTCCTGGAGCAGTACAATCGCCGTCGGATTGCAGGCTGGGTCGCCTCCAGTGGTCCCGTCGCGCCCCGTATCACCGTGCGTCTGGACGGGCAGGAAATCGGAACGGTGACGCCGAGCACCCCTCGCCCCGACATCAGCGGCCACGCCTGGGCCTTCGAGGTGAAGATCCCGGCCGACGCCAAGGTTCCGGACGTGGCAAAGGTCGAGGCGCTGTTCACCGACACCGGCGCCGCCCTCCGGAACTCCCCGGTCGTGACGAGCTTCGCCGCGCAGGACGAGACCAAGGTCCTTCGCGGCCAAGGCGGCTACCTGTTCCTGCAGAACGACAGCAATGGCGTGCTGGAACAGGTCCAGGGCCGCCGCACCCTGTTGCCTGGAGAACTCGACCTTTGGGAGCGCTTCTTCCGTGGCGTCGACGCTGCGGCGGTCAGCCATGGCGTGCGCGTGCTCTACCTGATCGCGCCCAACAAGGAATGCGTCTTCGCCGAGCACCTCCCGGACGGCATCTCGGTGTCCGAGGGGCGGCCGGTGCGACAGGTTCAGGCGCTCGCGGCGCGGCTCGACCTCCGGGCCACGCGCGTCATCTACCCGTTGGAGGCCATGCGCCGCGCCGGGACGGACGTCGCAACCTATCCGAAGGGGGATTCTCACTGGAGCGACTATGGGGCGTCCGTGGCGCTGGACGCAGTCTACGAGGCCATCGGCCTCGACCCCAACACCGCAGGCCCTCAGCCCGGGCCTGACGCATTCCAGGTCGAGTACCGCAACGCCGATCTTCTCTCCAAGCTCGGAGGCGTCTGCGTGGAGGAACAGCCGGTGCTTCGGCAGCGCCCGGCGGCCCGGGTCGTGCAGGACAACGGGGTGCTGAACACGGGACGTCGCCGGGAACTCCGCCCCGCCGCCCAGCAGGCCGCCCTGGGCCACCTCCTGATGCTCCACGACAGCTTCGGTGAGTGGCTGATCCCGCCCCTGGCGGAGCGCTTCGCCTCCACGACCGCCGTTTGGAACGCAAGCCTGGCCCAGAGCATGCTGGAGCAGGAGCGGCCGGACGTCCTGCTGTTCGAGCGCGCCGAGCGATTCCTCGTCGTTCCGCCGCGTTTCGGCTGAGCCGCCCTCCGCCGTGCGTCCAGCATTCCTCGCCGGCCTGGCCCTTCTCGCCTGCTCCGCCACAGGCACGCGAGCGGAGCCAGGTGGAACCCCGGACGCGCCGCCGCGCCTGGAGATCGCGGCCGAGGCTCAGCCTGAGACCGTCTTCCGGTGGGCGACGCAGCGCTGTGGCGACATGAACCTGCCGGATTCCCCGGCACGTGCCCTGCGGACAAGGTCCGGCGTGCTCCTGCTGGCCGCGCACTTCATCAACATCCCTCTGCTCGGCGCCGACTTCGACCACTTGGCACCCAGCTGCGCGGCCAGCAGCCAGGGCGCGGAGGCCGCCGATCCCACCCGCTTCCAGGATCGGTTCTGGGTGCAGGCCCTCCTGCCCTTGCCGCCGGCATCGCCTGGACGCCCTGGACAGGTCGTCGGCCTCGCAAGCCACGAGTACATGGGCTGGAGGCATTCCGGACGCTGTGCCGCTCCCTTTGACGGGTCCGGGCGGCGTCCGGCCGCCTTTCGCTGCTGGTACTCGGCGATCACGGCGGTGGTGGCTGAAGAAGGCGACTGGCGGTTCCAGCCCGTCCCAGCGCCAGACGGGCCTGCAGGCCGTGGCCTGGTGGTAGCCGCTTCGCCCTATCCTTACGACCCGACCGCGACCGCACGCACCGGCTTCTTCTCGGTCAGCAATGCCCTGATCGAAGGCGAGCATGCCTTTGCTCTCGTCTATACCGAAGGCGTGCCTGGCCAGCCCCGCGGCAATTGCCTACTCCGGGCCAGGCTCACCGAGGCGCTGAAAGGCTGGGAGCTTCTCTCGCGGGGCGGATACGCCCCGCGCTCCGAGAACGGTGCCGCCTCACCCACCCGCCCCTGCGATATCGTCGGCAGTGCCGTCTTCGGCGGCGCGCCGGTCCGCTCGGTCATCCGTGTGGCCAGTCCGGCTGGGCCCTGGTGGCTTGCCGTCTTCACCCGGGCCGCGCCCCGCGACGCGCCGCCGGGTACGCCGGAAGGGGTGTTCTACAGCCGCTCGCGCGACCTGCGGAACTGGGCGCCGGCGGAACAGCTCTGGGCCATGCGTCCTTTCCGAAGCCAGCCGGAGGCCGGGGTCTATTACGAGTATCCTTCCCTCGTGGACCATGCCAGTCCATCCCCGGTCTTCGACCGGGCGGCAGAGGAGCCGGGCAAAGCTGACCTTCACCTCTACCTGACGCGGCTGAACCTGATGAACAGGAAGCAGGGACTGGATCGCGACTTGGTCCGGGTTTCCGTGAAGGTCAGCCCGTGACCACCCGGCATGAGCATCGGGAGGACTGAGCCGATGCGGACGCTTTTCGTTCACCAGAGCTTTCCGGGCCAGTACCGGCACGTCGCGGCCGCACTGGCCGGACGCAAGGGTCACCAGGTCGCAGCACTTGGCGAGCAACGCCTCGGCACGATCCAGGGTGTGAGGCACTTCCACTACAGCAAACCCGAGGGGGCCGGCGATGCGACCCACCGGTACCTGCGCCCGCTGGAAGCATCCGTCCGTCGCGGTCAGGCAGCAGCCCGGGCAGCGGCCGCTCTCAAGGCCCGCGGCTTCGAACCGGATCTGGTCTGCTGCCACCCTGGCTGGGGCGAAGGCCTCTACCTGCGCGACGTGTTCCCAAAGGCGAAGCTGCTCTACTACTTCGAGTTCTTCTACTCGGCACACGGGGCCGATGTGGGCTTCGCGTCCGATCAGCCGGTCGGCCTCGATGAGGCAGCGCGTGTCCGCACGCTGAACGCCAACCACCTCCTCTGCCTTGAGGCGGCCGATTGGGGCCAGACGCCCACGGAGTGGCAGCGGTCCCGCTTTCCAAGCTGGGCGCAGGAGCGGATCACCGTTGCCCATGAAGGGGTCGACACGGACTTGGCGAAGCGCGATCCGGACGCCCGCTTCACTCTTCCGGATGGGCGAAGTCTCGGCCGGGAAGAGGAGGTCGTGACCTTTGTTGCCCGTGGCCTGGAACCCTACCGCGGCTTTCCCTCCTTCATGCGCACCTTGCCGGAGGTGCTTCGGCTCCGTCCGAGGGCTCAGGTGGTCATCGTCGGTGGCGACGAGACACAGTACGGGCAACGCCCGGCCAGCGCGCCGAGCTGGCGGGAGGAACTGCTCGCGGAAGTCGGACCCCAGCTGGACCTGGGGCGCGTTCACTTCGTGGGACGGATCCCACACCCGCAGCTTCGCGCCCTTTTCAGCATCAGCGCCGCGCACGTCTACCTGACCTATCCCTTCGTGCTGTCGTGGTCGCTTATCGAAGCAATGGCCAGCAGCTGCCCGGTCATCGGCTCGGCCACCGCTCCAGTCCAGGAAGTGATCCGGGATGGCGAAAACGGGCTGCTGGTTCCCTTTGGCGACGAGGACTTCCTCAAGGAGAAGATCATCACACTTCTGGAAGACCCTCGTTGGGCCGAAGACTTGGCTGCGGCAGCGCGACAAACGACGATCGATCGCTTCGATCTGCAACGCGTCTGCCTGCCGCGGAATGTCGCTCTCCTAGACGCTGTCGCGAGCGGAAAGGTTCAGGACCTCCAAGATCCGGATCACTCACCAACCACCGAGAGCGGAATTGAGCCAGAGACGATGTGCGCACCAGACGCCACCGTTGACGTGAACCGATGCAGGTCGCATGCGAAAACGGAACAGGGCTGGTCTTGACGAGCAAAAGAGAACGGTTGGAAACGCTTGCGGACTCTGAATGGTTCTTGTGGCCGCTGTCCCATACCCGTCTCACGAACTGCTGACTCACTCGTGCGAGGTGCACTGGCGTGAGGCGTGCTCCGGTGTGCTTCGAACTGGTGGAGCGCAGGGGACACCCGCCTGCCGCTCGGCGGGCAGGCGCAACGTCTCCTCAGCGCCGGCCGAGACCAGTGGGCCGGCGAGGAGCCCCGTCTCCTCGCGACCGCTCGCGCTCCCGACGAGAGGCACGCTTCCAGACACTGCCAAAGCCGCTCAGTCGCATTGAAAAACCCTGGCGTCTCTGGCCTCCGCCTCTGTGCCCCCAGTGCTGCACTTCTGCGCAGCGGAGACACCGGACTGCATCCACAGCCTTCCACCGCACGAAAGCATCTTCATAACACGCCGCCCAGATCAGCCCGGTCGAAAGGCCGGCGAATACTGGCCTTTTCATGCAGCGTGGCATGTGCTGGCGATACTGCGAGGAGAACGGAGAAGGCTTGGCTGGGGCGCCAGGATTCGAACCTGGGAATGGCGGTACCAAAAACCGCTGCCTTACCACTTGGCGACGCCCCAACAGGCCAGCGGGCCGGAACATGTCCTCCGAAGCGGCCGCCGTAAACCCCCGTTTCGCATCTCCCGCTTCAGGATCGTGCGTGACCACCCCAGCGCCACCAGCCGGGCGGCAGCGCACCCGCCGCCCGCGCTGCGGCGGCGCCGTCCGCGAACACCGCGAAGCACGTCGCCCCCGATCCGCTCATGCGGGCAAGCAACGCGCCCGGCAACGCGCCAAGGATTGAGAGAACCTCGCCAACCGGGGGGCAGAGGGCGATGGCAGGCGCCTCCAGGTCGTTCCGCAACGTCCGTAAGGCCGCGGCCATGGCGGCGGCATCCGTCCACCCGGCCGGCAGCGTCGCAGGGGCGGAGAATGGCCCGACTCGCCCGGCGAAAACTCTGGGAGTCGCCAGGGCCAGTCGCGGATTGGCCAGCAACAGCCCAAAGGGTGGCAAGCGGGGTGCAGGCGACAATATGTCTCCCACGCCTCCCATCCGGGCAGGACGCGAGGCCACACAAACCGGGACGTCCGCTCCCAGGCTGGTCGCAAGCGCCTCCAGTCGCACCGCGCCCATCCCCAGGTCCCAGAATTGATCCAGCGCACGCAGGGCGGCCGCCGCGTCGGCCGAGCCGCCGCCGATGCCGGAGGCCACGGGCAGGCGCTTATCCAGGCGCAATGCCGCGCCAGGCAGAGGGCGTCCCGCGGCGTCAGCCAGCAGCCGTGCCGCCCGCAGCACCAGATTGTCCGGCTCGGTCGCCAGTGCCCCACCTTCCGGTCCCAGCACCTCAAGCGAAAGGCCCTGGCCGGGCAGCACTGACAGGCCATCCGCGGCGCCCGCGAACACCGCCAGGCTGTCCAGCAGGTGGTACCCATCCGCCCGGCGCCCAATGACGTGCAGGTAAAGGTTCACCTTGGCCGTCGCGTCTTCCGCCGCCATCATGCTGTGCGCCGCTTCCGGTACATTTCCCATTCTCAACGAAGGGCCGTGGCGGAGGGCAGGCCGTCGCGGAGCTTCGCCTCGACCCGCGCCGCCTCGCTCGCCTCCAGTTCCATGCCCAACGCCCTCCGCCACTGGAACCGAGCCTCCGCCCGCCGCCCCGCCGCCCAATAGGCATCGCCCAGGTGGTCGTTGATCACGGCACTCCGCGATTCCAGCTCGGCCGCGCGCTCCAGCCAGCGGATGGCACCCGCCAGGTCACCGGTGCGAAACAGCGCCCAACCCAGACTGTCTGCGATGTTGCCGTCCTGCGGCCGTGCGGCGGCGGCGCGCTCCAGCATGCCCCGCGCCTCATCCAGCCTTTCTCCCCGTTCCACCCAGGCATAAGCCAGGTGATTCAGCACCGAGGGCTGCTCGGGGGAAAGTGTGAGGGCCTGCCGCAAGTCGGCTTCTGCCCCCGCCCAATCGCCGGCCAGCTCGCGTACGATCCCGCGGGCGTAGAAGAGCGGCCAGTCCGCCGGGCCGGGCTGCCCCAGTCGCCCGATGGCCAAGCCATAGGCGGCGGCCGCTTGGTCAGGCTGCCCCTTCGCGCGGAAGATATCGCCAAGAGCCACCGCTGGCTGTGGTGCGCGTGAGTAGGCTTCCGCCATGCGGCCCAACAGCGCCACGGCTTCCTCGCTTCGGTCCACCCGGCTCAGCAGCGCGGCGCGGCGCAGCCAGGCCAGAGGAGCCATGGGATCGTCTTCTCCTACGCTTTCCAGCACCGCCAGCGCAGAGGCCACGTGGCGCTCGTCGGCAAGGCTTTCGGCGGCCAGAATCAGCGCGGGCGCGAAGCCCGGGCGCAACCGCAGCGACAAGCGCGCCAGGATCAGTGACAGTTCCGGGGCTCCTTGCCGGCGCAGCGTCGCCCCAAGCGCCACCTGTGCCTCGGCCATTCCCTCCACCGGAGAGGCGACGGCGCGGCCGGACAATGCCGCCCGCCGCTGCGCCGGGCCAGCTGTCAACGCGATGTCGTCCGAACCAACGGCCATGGCGTCAAACAACCGCGCACCGTCCGCTTCGCGCCCCGCGCGGGCCAGAATGCCGGCGGCAATGGTGGTCAGCCGCAGGTTCGGCTCACCGGACTGTGCCACCGCGATTCGGATCAGTCGCTCCGCCTCCCGGCCGCGCCCCGCCAGGTCGGCAATCATGGCTCCATGCAGCGCGGCGACGGCGCGCAATGGTCCGGTCTCGATGAAGGGGTGCAGCGTTGCGAGCGCTGCGTCCGCGCTGCCCCGCCCGGCCTGGGTCCAGGCCAGCAGAAGCGGCTGCAGGATTTGTGCGCTGCCCTGGCGCGGAAGGCCACGAATCCGCGCTTCCGCCCGCTCCCAGCGGCCAGCCTGGGCGTCGGTCCCTGCCAACAGCATCGCGGCCAACTGGCTCTCGGGCAGCCTGCGTGCCAAGCGCACCGCGTCCAGCCGGCCGTCCATGACCGCTGCGCTGAAAGCGCGAGAAAGGATTTCAGGCTCGTCCGGCTCGGCCGCGAGCGCCGCCAGCAAAGCGTCCGCCGCCGCTGCCGCATCGCTCTCGTTGGAGGCAAGCCGCCCTGCCAGATAGGGACCGAACACACCCGCGGGCGCAGGCACAGGAGGTGCCGCTGCGGCGCGCCGGGCGCGCGCGCCTGCCGACGCCGGTGATGCCTCCGAAGCGCCCGTTCCTTCGGCGTGAGACGGCCCGCCGGAGGGACCACCCGCTGCGCATCCAGCCAGCAGGGCAGCGGCCAGCAGCATGATCTGCCCGTGTTTTCGGACATGGCTGCCCATGGCGAAGAACACCAGAGAAGAGACTTGGCCCTGAAACGGCATCATGCGGCGCAGCGTAGGATCACTGACCCGTGAGACGCCAGCCCGACCTTGCAACGCAATCAATGCCCACCGGAACTGTGACTTTCATGCGGCAGACAGGAGGTTTCCAGCAAATGGGTCACAAAACGGCGATGTTTCCTCCCGCCGACTTTATACACCATTACGTAACATTACCGAACCCGAGGAGAGGATACGATGCGTGCCCTGATCGTGGCGCTTGCCCTGTTTGCCGGCCTCGCCGCCAGCCCCGCCGAAGCACAAAACCGCTTCTGGCTGGTTAACAACACCGGCGACACCATCCAAACTGCCAACGTCTCGGCCTCCCGCCTTTCGAACTGGGGTCCGGACATCCTCGGGAACGGCGTGCTGCCCTCCGGCAACAGGGTTTACGTCACCCCCAACTTCGGCGACTGCATCCTCGACGTGCGCGTGACCTATGCCAGCGGGCGGGAGGAAACGCGGATGGGTCTGAACGCCTGCTCCATCAACACCATCGCGTTCGGCGGTGCGGGCACCGGCACCACGGCTGCCGCAGGTACGGGCGCCACGATCGCCGCGCCGCGAGGAGGTGATCCGTCCTTCAATTTCGTAAATCGATCGGGTCAGACAATCCGTGAACTCTACATTTCCCTCTCCTCGCAATCGAGCTGGGGATCGGACCGCCTGGGCACTGACGTCATGAGCCCAGGCGCATCCGTTTACATCCGGTTGCCCGGCGGTGGCTCGTGCGCGGCCGATATCCGGGTGGTCTATGCCAATGGCAGCGCGGCCGAGCGACGCGGCGTGGAGACCTGCAGCCGCACCGACGTGATCTGGCGCTGAGGACGACAACCGCGTTGCGGCGACAAGAGCGGCGCAGCGCTTCTTTTCACAGCAACGTTCTTGCATTGTTCTTGACGGGATGTGGGGTGAATGCCCAAATAAACTGAAACACAAGGCGAACTTCATAGGAGGCCACCATGCCGGACGGCAGCCTGGGCAGCCCTCTTCCACTCCAGCGGGGCCGCGGTGCGGTTTCCAATCCACCGAACCGTTTCGAACGCGCACGCACGGACGCCTTTGATGACGGCTGGGGGACCCTTGCCGCCACGCTGGCCGATCTGCCGCCACTTGCCACCTCTCTGACCCGCGATGCGGCCCGCTCGGCGCTGAGCTGGAACGACAGCCCTGATATTGGCTTCGATCGCTCCGTGAACCCCTACAAGGGCTGCGAGCACGGCTGCATTTATTGCTATGCCCGCCCAACGCATGCCTGGATCGGGCTCTCCCCCGGACTCGATTTCGAGTCCCGCCTTATGTTCAAGCCCGAGGTGGCGAGCCTGCTGGAGAAGGAGATCAGCAAGCCCGGCTACGTGCCGCGCCCGATCGCGCTGGGCTCCAACACCGATCCCTACCAGCCGGTGGAGCGCACCCTTGGCCTGACACGGCAGGTGCTGGAGGTGCTGGACCGCTTCAGCCATCCCGTCACGATCGTCACCAAGTCGGCCGGCGTGCTGCGCGACATGGACATCCTCACCCGGATGGCGGCCCGCAACCTCGTCCAGGTCTGCCTATCCGTCACCACGCTGGACAACCGCCTGGCGCGCATCATGGAACCCAGGGCGGCCACCCCCCTGCGCCGCCTGACGGCGATGCACGAGCTGTCCCGCGCGGGCATTCCCGTGGGCGTGCTGGCCGCGCCGATGATCCCTGGCGTGAACGATGCCGAGCTGGAGAAGGTGCTGGACGCCGCCCACGCCCACGGCGCGCGCGCGGCGGGCTACGTCCTGTTGCGCCTTCCGCTTGAAATCCGGCAGATGTTCGAGGATTGGCTGAACGCCCACATGCCGGACCGGGCCGCCCGTGTGCTCGCCCTCATCCGCGAGACACGCGCCGGAAAGACCTATGATCCGCGTTTCGGCCTGCGTCAGACCGGCACCGGCCCCTATGCCGACATGCTCGCGCGCCGCTTCGCGGTCGCGGTGAAGCGCCTGGGCATGGACCAGGCCCGGGAGAACGGCTCGCTCGACTGCTCCCGCTTCGCGGTGCCGGCGGCCGAGGAGCGCCAGCTGGTGCTGCTGTAATACCCGGGGAAGGCGCGGAGCCTTCCCCGGAAGACGTGCCTACTGGACGCGCACGTAGCGCAGCGGGAAATAGTTGTCGGCCATCAGCTGCAGCGAGATGTTCTGCCGCGCCGCCCAGACCACCACCTGCTGGTGCACCGGGATGTGCCCGACCTCGTCGGCATGGATCTTCATGGCCTCGTTGATCAGCTGCTGGCGCTTCGCCGGATCCTGCTCCACCCCGATCTGATCCGTCAGCGCGTCGAAACGCGCATTGCTCCAGCCGCCCGAGTTGAACACCCCGCGCGTGCCGCCACGCGTGCCCATGATGTTGTACAAGGTGTTGTGCGCGTCATAGGTGGTGGGCGTCCAGCCGAGCAGGTAAAGGCTGGTTTGGTAACGCGGCGCCAGGATCTCCGCGAAGTAGCGCGCGCGGGTCTGGGCGTTCAGCGTCACGCGCACGCCGATGCGCGCCAGCATCGAAACCACGGCCGTGCAGATCGCCTCGTCGTTCACGTAGCGGTCGTTCGGGCAGTCCATGGTCACGCCGAAGCCGTTGGGATAACCGGCCTCCGTCAGCAGGCGCTTGGCCGCGTCCACATTGGGCCGCACCACCCTGTCCTCGGCCTCGGTCCAGCCATTGACGCCCGGCCCGATCATCAGCCCGGTCGGGCGCGACTGGCCGCGCATGATGCGCGCCTTGATCGCCTCAAGGTCGACCGCCTGCTGCATGGCCCGGCGCACGCGCACGTCGCGGAAGGGGTTGCGCCCGCGCACGTCGGACTTCAGCAGTTCGTCGCGCGCCTGGTCCATGCCGATGAACACGGTGCGCAGTTCCGGGCCCTGGTGGATCCGGACGTTGGGCGCCCGGCTCAGCCGCTCCGTGTCCTGCGGCGGCACGGTGTAGACCATGTCCACTTCGCCCGAGAGCAAGGCAGCGATGCGGGTCGCGTCGTTGCCGATGACGTTGAACACCACCTCGTCGAGGTTGTGCTCCGGCTTGTCCCACCAGTTCGGGTTTGGGCGCAGCACCGTCCGGCGATCCGGTTCGCGGCTGACCAGCACGAAGGGACCGGTGCCGTTGGTGTTCCGGGTCGCGAAGTTCTCCTGGCCGGTGGTGAGGTCCACCGCAGAGGTGGCGTTGTTCGCCTCCGCCCACTTCTTGGACATCATCGTCCAGGTGGTGATTTCGTCGAGGAAGATCGGGTCGGGGGTGTTGGTCTCGAACTCGACGGTGAAGTCGTCGATCTTGCGCACCTCCTTCACGGAGGACAGCACCGATGTGAGGTTCGAGCCCTGGCCACGCACGCGCGCGGCGCTGAAGACCACGTCGTCCGCGGTGAAGGGCGAGCCATCGTGGAACTTGACGCCCTGGCGCAGGTTCAGCCGCCACACGGTCGGGGAAGGCTGGGTCCAGGAGACGGCCAGGGCCGGCTCGATCTTCAGCTCCCGGTTCCGGCGGACCAGCGGCTCGTAGATGTTGGCCGTGAAGGAGAGAAGGAAGGTCTCGTTCCGCGCATAGGGATCCATGGAGTTGACGTCGCCGTCATTGGCCCAGCGGAAGGTCGCAGCATCGGCGGCGCCCATGCCCGCGCAGAGCATCAACGCCGCGGCGCCGGCCAGAAGGTATCGTCGCATCCCTTGGTCTCCCCTTTCGGAATTCGCCGGAAGGCTAGTCGGAAGGGGCGCAAATGCAAACGGGGGCCTCGCGGCCCCCGTTCGGTCAGTCGGCAAGAGAAATGCCGCTCAGGCCGCGCGGAGCGCCCGGGGCAGGTCCGCCACGGCCTGGTCCACCATGGTGGCGTCCGCCTCGGCGGTCAGCTTCTCGGCGATCACCGACCGCGCGGCCGCAGCGGCGATCTCGGCCGCGGCCTGCCGCACCTCGCTCAGCGCACTGGCCTCGGCGGCGGCAATGCGGTCCATTGCCATCCGCTCGCGGCGGGCGGCGCTTGCCTCGGCTTCGGCGGTTGCGGCCGTGGCCACACGGTCGGCCTCGGCGCGGGCACGGGTGATCATCGCTTCCGCCTCGGCAATCGCAGCGGCCCGATCGGCCTCGGCCTGCTTGCGCATGGCCTCCGCCTCGGACCGGAGGCGAGTGGCCTCGGCCAGCTCGGTCCGCACGCCTTCGGCGCGGGCGTCCAGCGCGGCCATGGCCTTGGCCCAGACGTTCCGGCCGAGCAGCAGCAGGAAGATGACAAAGGAAACGGCGACCCAGAACTTCGGGTCGAGCCAGAAGTGCTCGTAATGGTGCATCACGCCGCTCCCGAGGTGATGTTGCGGGCCGTCAGCTCGCGGCCGACTGCGGCCTCGACAGCCGCCTTGTCCTCAAGCCCCGAGAGACGCTTCACCAGCGCTTCGGTCGCGTCCGTCGCGGCCTCGCGCAGCGCGGCCATGGCGGAGTCGCGCGCCGCCCCGATACGGGTCTCGGCCTCGGCGATCTGGGCGTTCAGCTTGGCGGCAAGCGCCTCGCCACGCTTGGCGGCATCGGCCTGGGCCGCGGCGGCTGCGGCAGCGACCGAAGCCTGGGCCTCGGCGCGGGCGCGGGCGGTGCTGTCGCGCTGACCGGCCTCGGCGGCCTCTGCCTCGGCGCGGGCGTCGCGCGCCGCGTCCAGGTCGGCGCCAATACGGGCCCGGCGGCTTTCCAGCACCTCGGCCACCGGCGGCAGGAGGTAGTGAGAGGCGAGAAAGACGAGCAGCCCGAAGATGACGAACAGCCAGACCACCTGGGCGATGGTCAGGGGGTTCGCGAAGTCGAGCTGCGGCATGCCACCGGCATCGGCGGCATCATGGGCGGCGGCGTTGTACTCGGCCGCCGTGCGGTTGGCCTCGCGCACCGCATTCGCGCGGTCGCTGTCCGCCTGCACGGGTGGGCTCGGCAGTCGCTGGCCGGGCAACGGCTCGTCCGTGCGGACCGCGCCGGTGGGCGCCGGCGCCGTGACGTGCTGGGCCAGCGCGGCCGGAGCCTGCGAGAGCACCAGTGCGAGGGCGGCAAGGCGCCAGAACGAACCGTAGGGCAGGCGAGGCATCATGTCTCCGTTCCCCGGCAAGCGGATGGGCGGGCCTCCAGAGGGCCCGCCCATCCGCGCCGCGGCTGCGCTCAGGCGAAGAGGATGAGGAAGGCGATCAGCAGCGCGAAGAGCGCAACGGCTTCCGTCAGGGCGAAGCCCAGGATGCCGATCGGGAACACGGCGTCGCGGGCGGACGGGTTGCGGGCGACGCTGGTGATCAGCGAGGAGAAGATGTTGCCGATGCCGAGGCCGACGCCGAACAGCGCGATCACGGCGAGGCCGGCACCGAGCGCCTTGTAGGCGCCGAGATAGGCGGCGGGGTCGTTCATCTGAGCTTTCCTTGTCTGGAAGATGTTGCCGGCACGTCGCTTAGTGCAGGTGCACGGCGTCGTGCAGGTAGATGCTGGTGAGGATCGCGAAGACGTAGGCCTGAAGGAAGGCGACGAGGATCTCGAAGCCGATCAGGGCCACGTTCACCGCGAGCGGCAGGGCGGCGCCCAGGAAGCCGACGGCGCCCAGCGAGCCGATCAGCACGATGAAGGTCGCGAAGACCTTCAGCATCACGTGTCCCGCGACCATGTTCGCGAAGAGACGGATGGAGAGGGAGATCGGCCGGGAGATGTAGGACACGACCTCGACCGGGATGATGATGGGCGCAAGCCAGAGCGGCGCCCCCTCGGGGAAGAAGTAGCCGAAGAACTTCTTGCCGTGGATCGCGAGCGCCACGATCGTCGTCACCAGGAAGACCAGCACCGCGAGGCCGAGCGTGACCGCGATGTGCGAGGTGTAGGTGAAGGCGTAGGGCAGCAGGCCCAGCATGTTGCCGAACAGCACGAACATGAAGAGCGCGAAGACGAAGGGGAAGTAGCGGCGCCCCTCGTGCCCGACCTGGCCGATGAGCACGCCCTCCACGAATTCGTAGAGCATTTCGGCCGCAGCCTGCAGCCGGCCCGGCACCACGGCCCGGTGGCGCATGCCAACCATGAACAGCAGGGTAATAAGCCCCACAGCGAGCAACATGTGCGCGTTGGACTGGGAGAAGCCCACGGCCCGGCCGATGGGGCCCAGGACCGGGACCAGCTCGAACTGGCTCAGCGCGTCGATCGTCTTGCCTTCGGCGGCCACGTGTCGGTCCCTGCGTTACGGCATCAAGGCTTGGCGTTCGGGCGGGGCTTGAACAGCCGATAGACGTTCAGCACCCCGGCGGCACCACCCACGAGAAAGAAGACCAGGAAGAGCCAGGGGAAGGTTCCGAGCCAGCGGTCGAGCAGAAAGCCCAGACCCGCGCCCGCGACAAGCGCCGCCACGACCTCGACCCCCGCGCGGAAGCCAATTCCCCACGAGCCCGTCGGCAACCCGCCCTCCGCCTTGGCGGGGTCGGGGTCCAGGCCCTGCTTGGCCCTGGCCTGCCGAAGTCGGTCGTCGAAGCCGTCCCGGTGTTCCACCTTGCTCTCCCGCGGTTTTCCCCCCGGAAGGCAGGGGGTCCCTAAATTGACGTCCATGTGGTGTCAAGCGCGTGCGGTGCGGCGAAGCCCGACCGCCGCGCATATTGCGCGGCACACCCGCGCCCGCGAAGGGCTCAGGCGCCGATGAACCCGCCCGATTGCCGCGCCCAGAGCCGGGCATAGGCCCCGCCCCGGGCCAGCAGGGCGGCGTGCGACCCGGTCTCGACGACCCGCCCGGCCTCCAGCACCACGAGCCGGTCGAGGCTCGCGATGGTGGAGAGGCGGTGGGCGATGGCGATCACCGTCTTGCCGGCCATCAAAGCCGAGAGTTGCTCCTGGATCGCGGCCTCCACCTCCGAATCGAGGGCGCTCGTCGCCTCGTCCAGCACGAGAAGGGGCGCATCCTTCAGCAGCACGCGGGCTATGGCCACCCGCTGGCGCTGCCCGCCCGAGAGCTTCACGCCGCGCTCCCCGGCATGGGCGTCATAGCCGCAACGGCCGCGCCAGTCGGACAAGGCCGCGATGAAGCCGGCGGCCTCGGCCCGCCGGGCGGCCTCCTCCACCTCCGGCAGGGAAGCGTCCGGGCGCCCGAAGCGGATGTTGTCGAGGATGGAGCGGTGCAGCAGCGCCGTATCCTGCGTGACCAGCCCGATCGCGGCGCGCAGGCTTTCCTGCGTGACGCCGGCGATGTCCTGGCCGTCGATGGTGATGCGCCCCTGCTCCGGATGGAAGAAACGGAGGAGGAGGTTGACGGTGGTGGTCTTGCCGGCGCCGGACTGGCCGACAAGGCCCACCCGCTCCCCGGGAGCGACGTCCAGGTCGAAGCCGTCCAGCACCGAGGCGTCGCGCCGGCCATAGCCGAACCGCACGCCCTCGAAGCGGATGGCGCCGCGGGTGACGCGGAGCGGACGGGCGCGGGGCGGGTCGGGCTCGGTGGGCTCGGCCGCGATGCTGCGCATGGCTTCCTGCACCACGCCGAGGTTCTCGAAGATGCCGGCGACATTGAAGGCCACCCAGCCCGACATGTTGCTGATCTGCCAGGCCATCGGCAGCGCGGTCGCGACCGAGGCGATCCCCACCTGCCCCTGGGCCCAGAGGGCGATCGCGGTGCCGGCCATGGCCACCAGCAGCGCCGCGTTCAGCACGGAGAGCAGGGCAGCGTTCGCGGTGACCATGCGGGACTGGCGCTGGAAGGCGCCTGTCAGGCCGAGCACCCCGTCCTGCACGAAGGCGTCCTCGCGCTCCGCCCGCGCGAAGAGCTTGATGGAAAGGATGTTGGTGTAGGCATCCACGATGCGGCCGGTCAGCAGGCTGCGCTGCTCGGAAGCCGCGCGCGAGCGGTCGCGCATGCGGGGAACGACGAAGCGCAGCAGGGCGGCATAGGCCACGAACCAGACGAGGATGGGCATGGCCAGGCGCCAATCGGCGCCACCCAGCCAGAGCACGGCGCTCGAGCCATAGACGAGGATGTACCAGACGGCGGTGACGCTCTGAACCACCGATTCCCGCAGCGCGGGTCCCGCCTGCATGACGCGGTTGGCGATGCGCCCGGCAAAGTCCTCCTGGAAGAAGGGCCAGCCCTGGCGGGAAACCAGGCGGTGGGATTGCCAGCGGATGAGGCTGGTAAAGGCGGGGTTGATGCCCTGATTGGTGACGAGGTTCTGGGCCAGGATCGCGCCAGGGCGGAGCACCAGCAGAACCAGGCCCATGAGGACGAGGCTCCCCCCGGCCTCGGCCCAAAGGCGGTCCGGCGCATGGGCGCCAAGAAGGGCGATCACCCGGCCGATGAACACCGGGATCAGGCTGTCCAGCACCGCCACGACCATGCCCGTGACGAAAAGCGCCACCACCAGGGCGCGGGCCTGGCGGGCGAAGTGCCAGTAGAAGCCCAGCAAGGTGGCGGGCGGCGGGGCTTCGGGAACCGGGGTGCCGAAGGCCCTCGCGGCCCGGACGCCCGGTGGGGCAATCGGGTCGATGAAGGATTCGAAGGCGCGAAAGGGCATCCGGAGAATGTGGGGTTGGGGCGGGAGGAGCGCCACCGCCGGACCGGGTGCCTCACCGTCCCACCGAAACCAGCACTGGAGGGCGGGCGTGCCTCAGAGCGGCCGGCGTGAAGGCGGACACAGATCGGTCACAGGTGAACGCGCCACAAATCCCCCCCCGATCTCCCCAGAAGGCTTCCCCAGGCAAACGGGGGCTTCACGCCAGAATCCTGCCTGTTGATGCAGCAGGTATCCCTGGTGCGGCTTCCCCGGCTCAGGCCAGGGGACCGGTTCGAAACAGCGACACGCGCAAGCCTCCGTGCGGGACCGGCGCACCAACCGGCAGGAACGGCAATCCGGTGGCTTGGGCCAGCCTCGGCTCGCTCGTGATGATCCCGACGCGCCAGCCCGCGAAGCGGGTTGCCAGAACTCGGCCGAAGGCCCGGTAGAGAGGCAGCAGCTTGTCCTTTTCGCCGAGGCGGGCGCCGTAAGGCGGATTGGCGATCACGAGGCCCGGCGGGCCTTCGGGCGGGGTAAGTTCGCTGATGGGGGACTGATGGAATCCGGTGCCCTCCGAAACGCCGGCACGCGCGGCATTGGCGCAGCTCATGGTGATGGCGCCTGCATCCCGGTCTCGGCCGTAGCAGGGAAAAGTCGGGGGGCGAGCGCTTTTCACCGCGCGCATCTGGGCCCAGGCCTCGGAATCGAAGGTGGCGAGCTGCTCGAAGGCGAAGGACCTGGCGCGGCCGGGATTCAGACGGGCGGCGATCTCGGCGGCCTCGATGACAAAGGTGCCGGAGCCGCACATGGGGTCCAGCACAGGCTCGGTGCCGAGATAGCCGCATTGACGGAGGAAGAGGGAGGCCATGGTCTCGCGCATGGGAGCGGCGTTGACGGCCTCCTTGTAGCCGCGCTTGTGGAGAGGCTCCCCCGAAGTGTCGACGCTCAGGGTGCAGAGGTCATTCTCGATGCGCGCCCGCACGAGGATGGAGCCCTCAGCAGCCTGGGGAGCGCCCAAGGTTTCGCGGATGGCGGTTTCCACGCGCTGGGCGGCGGCGCCGGAGTGATAGATGCGGGAGGCACTGCAGGTGGCCTCCACCCGGAAGGGCATGTCCGTGCGGAGGACGGTGGCCCATGGAACCCGGCGCGCGCGGGAGTCCAGCTGGGCAAGGTGGGTGACGTGGAACTGGTCGATGCGGGCCAGGACGCGGCCGGCGCCGCGAACCCAGAGGTTGGCGCGCCAGACCTCGGGCCAGCCGCCCCGGATGGTGACGCCGCCGGGGACGGCGCGGGCGTGCCCGAATCCCTTTGTGCGGACTTCATCATGGAGGACAGGCTCGAGACCGGGTGGGGCGGTGAGGAAAATCTCAAAATCAGCAGTGGGGGTCATTGGGCCTGCGGCAGATGGGGTTGTCGTTTCAGTCTCCGGCCAGCGGTTTCGGGCCGGCCGTTTTGCGAGGGTAGAAGGGATGATGGGAGATAGCCGCCGTTCTCTCAGGTGCCCTCAGGATATGGATGTTCCCCCCCCTTGGCAGGCAATTGAGGGGGACGCGAACGTGACAACTGCCCAAGTTCTGATCTTCAGAATGGCCCGAGACCTACCCGGACCCCCCATGCCGGCGAGAGTGATGGCAAGTCCCTCCTGCCACCGCTAGCCTTTCACGCATCGCTGTTGCCTAGCGGCCCGGCCGTGGCCACCAAGTCTACACGGGAGGAAAAAGAAATGCATCGGACCACCGCGCTCGCGGTCACGCTTCTTCTCGCCATTCCGGCCGTCCAAGCCCAACAGGCGAGCGAGATGACCTTCTTCGTCACATCCACCAATCCCGGACAGGGCGCGAATCTCGGCGGGTTGGCCGGCGCGGACGCGCAGTGCCGATCGCTCGCATTGGCGGTCGGCGCGGGCAATCACACCTGGCGTGCCTATCTTAGCACCTCCGCCACCAGTGGCAGCCCAGCCGTGAATGCGCGGGACCGCATTGGGCGTGGCCCCTGGCGCAACGCGAGGGGTGAGGTGGTCGCGCAGGACCTCGCCTCGCTGCACAGCGATGCAAACCGGTTGACGAAGCAGACGGCGCTGACCGAGCGCGGCGAGATCGTCAACGGCCGCGGCGACAACCCGAACAACCACGATGTTCTGACCGGCTCGCAGCCCGATGGCACCGCTTTCGCAGGTGACCAAGACCGGACCTGCAGCAACTGGACGCTCGGTGGGGCGGAAGGCTCGGCGATCGTCGGGCACCACGACCGGATGGGTCTGCAGGACGACGCGCCCGCGAGGTCCTGGAACTCCTCCCATGCGACCCGCGGCTGCAACCTGGCGGGCCTGCGCACAACCGGCGGCGCCGGGCTGTTCTACTGCTTTGCAGCGGACTGAGGGGTGCCATCCGTTCAGCATCGATGGCCCGTGGGTCCATTTCGCGGCATGGAGGCTGCCCGGGAGCAGGGCCCTCCGGCACGGGGGGAGCTTTGCTACGGTTGAGGCGGTTCGGGCGAGGTTTCCGGAAGCGGCTGGAGCAACAGGGCGAAGTCGGACCGACCGCGCCATCCCTGCGTCAGACAGCCCATCTGAACAAGGAACTTCGGGGAACTCTCTTTCTGTTCTTCGCTTCCCTCAAACGAAGCGCAAGGCCAGGAAGCCGCCGATAATCGCCAGCGCCGTGACACCGGCGATGAGGTTCAGGCGGCGTTCGATGAACTCCCGCGCCGGAGGCCCGTAGCGGCGCAGCAGAAAAGCGAGAAGGAAGAAGCGGGCGCCGCGGGTGAGAATGCTGCAGAGAAAGAAGATCCAGAGCGAGAAGTGGGCGGCACCGGATGCGATGGTGACGATCTTGTAGGGGATGGGCGTCAGGCCCTTGATGAGGATGACGGCGGCGCCCCAGCGATCGAACCAGCCGGTGAAGGTGGCCAGCGCGTCGGCATGGCCGTAGGCGGAAAGAACAGGAAGGGCCACGGCCTCGAAGAACAGAGCGCCGATGGCGTAGCCGAGAAGGCCACCGATGACCGAGGTGACGGTGCAGATGAAAGCGTAGCGATAGGCGCGCTCCGGCCGGGCCAGGCACATCGGAATGAGCATGGCGTCGGGCGGAATGGGAAAGACGCTGCTTTCCGCAAAGGAGACAACACCGAGCAGGCTCGGTGCCCTGGGATGGGCGGAGAGGGCGATGATCCGGTCGTACAGGGCGCGCAACATGGGATGAGGCCATCCCATGTGGCTGGGCAGGCGGCAAGGGCCGAAGGAGGAACGGACGAAGAAACCGCCTGGGTTCGACCGTCGAGCGGCTCCTACTGGAATGCCGGTGTCGCGGAGATCAGTCTGGTGAGACGGTCCGGCCTTTGATGCCTCCGTGGGTCGGCAACCATGATATCTGGCCTGAACAGGGCGGTCGAAGGTGTCGGGGAAGGCCCGGTGCTGGACTTCCGCGCCTCGCGGGCAGGGTTTGTGGGCGAGGGCGTGCCGGGCCGCTTGAGGCGTGGCATGATCGTCCCGGCCAGGCTCCTGCGGTGGCAACCCGCTCCAGCGTGTCCAGCGCCGCGGCCCGAGATGCCTGGTGGCGTGGAATGCTTGGTCGCGCTTCTCGGCGCCGGCGGTGCGCGCCTTCCACGGCATGCCGTTGCGGCGCGGATGCATGGTGCCCCAAAGGGCGTCGCAGGCATTGTCGCCGCTGCCGGTTCGGCTTTGCTCGGCCTGCGGCAGTTGGGTCAGCAGGCCCTGCACGATCGCGCCGTTCCCTCCAATGGCCGGTCATCTCCACAGCCCTGATCTCGTGGCTGTGCGGATGATCGCGAGGCGCACCTTGCGCCAGGCTCGTCCTGCGTCGAAGCCTTGCTCCTGCAGCACTGTTGGTAAGAACCGTGCAGAGGTCCCATGTTGTGCCTGGCTTCTCCGGCATGCCCGAGAACCGCTTCCAGACGACGAATGCGGCCCCCGTCATCCGGATCTTCCTGGGCACCAGATGAACACGGGTTCCGATCAAAGGAATGGCCAGGCAGTGTCTGCTCGTTGCTTCGCCGGAGAATCCTGTGCCGCACCTGACAGAGCCACTCGCCGCCCGCTTGGCCACCATCGCTCTTGGCCATGTGGAGCGGGAGTACCCACACAAGCCCGACCACGTGCTTGCGGCCGCGGAAGACGGGTATGCTCCATCCACCGCGCACCCGGTGTTCTTCGGCAGCTTCGACTGGCATTCCTGCGTCCATTCACACTGGATGCTGGCGCGGTTGCTGCGCCGGTTCCCTGAAATGGCACCCGCATCGGCAATCCGGGCCCTGTTTCACCGCCGCCTGACTGCCGAGGCCCTGGCGGGTGAGTGCGCCTATCTTCGGGCTCCGAGCGCCCGCGGGTTCGAACGGCCCTATGGCTGGGGTTGGCTAATGGCCTTGGCCGCCGAACTGGGCCGGCACCCTGGGGAGCCGTGGGCAAGCCGGATCACGCCCTTGGCCGAAGCCTTCGCCGGACGATTTGAGGATTTCCTGCCTCTGGCCACCTATGCGGTGCGAACGGGAAGCCACGGCAACACGGCCTTCGCCCTTCTGATGGCCGCCGACCACATGGGCCCGGCGCTTGTCCCTCACGCGCGGCGCCTGTTCGCCACCGACCGGGCCTGTCCAGCCTGGGGAGAGCCGGGCGGGGACGACTTCCTTTCGCCAACCCTGACGGAGGCCGCGCTCCTGGCCCGGCTGCTGCCACCGGGCGAATTCCTCCCCTGGTTCGACGCCTTCCTGCCCGATCTGGTGCGCGGCCAGCCCGCCGTGCTGTTCGAACCCGCCAGGGTTTCCGACCGCACGGACGGCAAGATCGCGCACCTGGATGGGCTGAACCTGTCCCGCGCCTGGTGCTGGCGCCGGTTGGCGGCGGCGCTGCCCCAGGGGGATGCGCGGCGGGAGGCCATGCTGTCGGCGGCGGCGGTTCACCTGGATGCCGGGCTGCCACACGTCGCCGGGCATTACATGGGCGAGCATTGGCTAGCCAGTTTCGCGGTGCTGGCGCTGGAGGGGTAGGGCAGTCGCGGCCTCCCGGTGTATCCTTCCGCGAACCGGACCAGGACCAGTGGCGGCCCCCTGGCCCGGTTTGCGAGAGGGAACCGAGTGCAAGCGTCGCCACCGCCCCTGCCGCCGCCCGACCGTCCGCGCAGGCTGCGCGATACCCTGGCCTTCTACGCGGCGGTCCTGCTGGTGGGCAGCAGCTTTCTCGTTTGGGGACTGATCGCCTGTCCCCTCTCCGTCCTGCTGCCCCCGCGCACAGGACGCCGCCTGGGCCGGCGGGTCATCACCGGAGGGTTCCAATGGCTTCTCCGGGCCATGGAGCGCTTGGGGATCGTGGAACTGGACCTTTCGGCGCTCTCCCCCCTGCGCGAGGCGCGAGGGCTGGTGGTCGCGCCCAACCATCTTTCCATGCTCGACGTGATGCTGGTGGTGTCGCACCTGCCCGATGCCGTCTGCATCATGAAGGCGGGGCTGGAGCGGAACCCGGCGCTCGGCGGCGGGCAACTGGCGGGCTACATCCCGAACGACGATCCGCGCCGGGTGATCGCCCGCGCCACGGAGGCGCTGCGGTCCGGGGCCAACCTGCTGGTGTTTCCGGAAGGCACGCGCAGCCCGGACGGAGGGCTCAATCCTTTTCATCCTGGCTTCGCGCTGATCGCACGCCGGGCCGGCGCGCCCGTGCAGACGGTGCTGATCGAAAGCAACACTCGCTATCTCGGAAAAGGCTGGCCGCTCTGGCGGCGGCCAGACTTCCCGCTGCGCTACCGTGCGCGGCTGGGGGAGCGGAGCGCGGTGCAAGGCTCCGCGGCCGCTTTTGCAGAGGGCCTTCGGCGGCGCCATGCCGCCGCCCTGGAGGTTCCACTTCGTTGAGCCGCACGCATCTCGTTGTGATCCCCAGCTATAACACCGGGCCGCGCCTGATGGAGACGGCGGCCGCTGCCCATGCCGCTTGGCCGGTGGTGTGGGTGGTGGCGGACGGCAGCACGGACGGTTCGGCCGAGGCGCTGCGCGGTATCGCCGATCCGGGCTTCCGTTTGATCGAGCGCCCGGCGAATGGCGGCAAAGGGGCGGCCCTGCGGGATGCCATGGAGGCCGCGGCGCGGGAGGGCTTCACGCATGTTCTGGCCATGGATGCCGATGGCCAGCACCCGGCGGACCGCATCCCAGACTTCATGGCGGCCTCCGCCGCGCGTCCGGAAGCGATGATCCTCGGCTGCCCGGTGTTCGGGCCCGAGGCGCCCTTGCTGCGTGTGCGCGGCCGGCGGGTCTCCAACTGGTGGGCCGGGCTGGAGACCCTCTGGTCGACGCCGGGCGGGGAAGCGATCGGCGACAGCCTGTTCGGCTTCCGCGTCTATCCCATCGCGCCGCTGCTGGAGATCATGCGCCGGACACCCTGGATGCGGCGCTACGACTTCGACGCGGAGGCAGCGGTGCGCCTGGCTTGGCGCGGGGTGCCGGCCATCAACATCCCGGCTGCGGTGCGCTATCTCGGCCCGGCCGAGGGGGGCACCTCCCACTTCCGCTATGGCCGGGACAACCTGCTGCTCACCGGCATGCACACGCGGCTGATGATCGGCTTTCTCCTGCGCCTGCCGGCGCTCATCCTTCGACGAGGCCGCCCATGACAAGCATTCAGCCCCTGGTCGAGGTTCGCCGCGGGGGTGTCGCGGAAAGCACCCACCATGGTGTGGCGGTGGTGGCGGACGCGCAGGGGCGGCTGCTCCACGTCTGGGGCGACCCGGACCTGCTCACCTTTCCGCGCTCTTCGCTCAAGCCGTTCCAGGCGCTTTCCCTCGTCGAAAGCGGGGCTGCGGACGGGCTCGATCCCGCCCATCTTGCCCTGGCCTGCGCGTCCCACCGGGCGGAGCCGTTTCAGGTGACGATGGTGGAGAACTGGTTGCGGCGGATGGGGCACCCAGAGGCGGCGCTGGTCTGCGGGCCGGCCTTCCCCGCGGGCGAGGGGGACCTTGTCGATGCCGCGCGCGCGGGCGGAAAGCGTCGGGTGTTTCATAACTGCTCGGGCAAGCATTGCGGCTTCCTGTCGGCCGCCCAGGCCTTCGGCCGGCCGGATGGCTACGAGGCGCCGGATCATCCGGCGCAGCGGCACTGGCTCGATGCCCTCTCGGGCCTCATCGGCCGGGATGCGGGCGCCCTGCCGCGCGGCACCGACGGGTGCGGGTTGCCCGCCTTGGCCATGACGGTGTCGGACGCCGCCCGCGCCGCCGCGCGCTACGCGGCGCTGGCTGTGCCGGATGCACGGCGCGAGGCGGCGGTGCAGCGAGTGCTCGGCGCGATGCGCGAGCATCCCGCGCATCTGTCCGGACGGGGCCGGCCGACGGAGCAGATCGTCGCTGCCGTCGAAGGGCGCGTGGTGCTGAAGGAAGGGGCAGAAGGCTTCGTCCTGGGCTTCGTGCCCGGGAAAGGCCTCGGAATCGCCGTGAAGATCGCGGACGGGGCGACGCGCGGAAAGATGGCGGTGTTCGCGGCCATCCTGGGGCGGCTTGGCCTGTTGCCTGGGGATCGTGCGGCGGAGTTGGCGCGGGTGGTGGAGGCACCGGTGCTGGACAGCAACAACCGGGTGGTGGGCGAAGTGGCGGCGCTGCCGCTGCCTTGACGGACGTTCCTCAGGCCGTGCTGCCATCCCGCAGGGCGTCGTAGGCAGCGCGCACGCGGTCGGCGCCATAGGTGCGCTCCAGCCGTCGCACCAGGAAATGGGCCTGGGCGATGCTTCGGAAGTGTTCCAGGAAGGCGAGGTTGATCGCGGCGCCAGCCGCCGCTCCAATGATCGGCACGGCCTGGGCCGAGAGCTTAAGACCCACCGTTCCCGTGAAGCGCGCCGCGATCGCCCCCAGGAAACCCGGCACCAGTCCGGAGACGAGGCTGCTGGCCGCGTTGGGCAGCATCTGCGCCAGCGCGATGCGTGCGGCGAAATAGCCGGTCTCGGCCAGGTCGTCTTCCGTGTTCGCGGGGCTGCCGATGGCAAAGACGGCCATGCACTCGGCGGCTGTCGCGGGCATGTGGGGGTCCTCTCCAGCGGCCGCGGCCTCGGCGGCGATCTGGCGGAGAAGGACGGTGGTGGAGAAGGGCAGTTCCGCCACCGTGCCCAGCAATCCGAAGGCGCCGCCCGCGGCCCCGCTGGCCGCCGCGACGCCGCGATGGAACCAGGCGACGTCCATGCCGAAGGGCGTGCGGCGCGGCTCGGTGCCGACGGCGGTGGACCAGGCTTTTTCCAGCGCCCGGCGGACTGCGTTGTCCACCTGATCGCGGAAATTGGGGGGCAGCCTTGCCTTCAACGCCTCCACCGGCGTGCCGGCGATCGCGGCGAGGCGGGCGGCGACGGAGGGGCCCTCCAGCGTGGCCACGGCCTTGGCCAGCCCGAGCTGGGCATCCTCGGGCAGGGTCAGCAGGGCAGGCAGCGTTGTGGAAGGCTGCTCGGAGGATGTGGTGCTCATGCTGCAACAAATGGCGGGCAGGGTGCCGGGTTGCATCAGCGCCAGGGATGAAGCTGGGGGCTGCTCGTTGATCCTCTGCGGTGATGGCCCTGTCCCGCGGCGGGGCGGCGCGGGGATTGGCGACAGTGGTGATGGTGGCGGGGCTGGGCATGATGGTCCTGCTGGGCGGGGCCGGGTGGTGGGCCTGGTATGTGCGGGCCTGCCGGCGCAAGGCCGTGGCGGCGCTGGTGCGGGAATGCCCGGGGCTGGAGGACCGGTTGGAAGGTCGCGACACCACGCTTCTGTTCAGCGCCAGGGACGAGATGCTCGGCATCGCCTCCCGCTGCGTCACCCGGCTCCTCCCCTATGCACTGGTGCGCAAGTGGCGAACGGAGGCGATCTACAACTCCACCGACAAGCGCGTGGGATGGAACTTCATCATCGAGACCGGAGACACGGCGGAGCCGCTCTGGACGATCCGACTGCGTTCGGGCGCAGGACACGCCGTTCCGAATTTCTGGATGGCCAAGTTCGCCGCTCATCTGAACGGCTGAGCGGCCGCCCTTCGTAAGCTTGTTATTGAGAGCGATTCGCATTACCAGCAACGGGACGGCCGGAAGCCTTCCGCCTGAAACGCTGGGGAGCCTTGCTCGTGGCCTGTCGCGCATCCTGCTGCTCCGCTGGTATCGGCTTCTCCCGGACGATCTGCGCTGTCGCGGCAGGTTGGCAATGAGCGCCGCGTTACGGGCACGCCTGCCGAGCTGGAAAACCGTCTGGTTCCAAATCCACTGGTTTCTCGGCATCACCGCCGGAATGGTGCTCATGGTGGTCGGCTTCACCGGAGGCCTCCTGTCCTACCAGGATGAGATCCTGCGGGCGATGAACCCGGGGGTGCTGTCCGTCGCGCCGCGCCAGGAAGCGCCGCTTCCGCCGGCGGAGCTGATCCGCCGGATCGAGGCGGCCTCGGGCCTGCGAGTTCAGTCGCTCAGCCTTTCCGCCGCGCCCGACCGGCCGGCTCGCACCTTTCTCGCCCCGCGGGAGGTGCCGTCGGGCGGGCGCCCGCGCCGCGACGTCCGCCAGGTCGATCCGCGGGATGGCTCCCTTCTCGGCACCCCTGCTGGGGAAAGCTTCTTCCGCGTGACGCGCGAGTTGCATCGCTGGCTGCTGGCCGGGGCAGAAGGGCGGATCGTGGTCGGTGTTTCGACCATCGCCCTGGTGGTGCTCTCGCTCACCGGGCTCTACCTGCGCTGGCCGCGCCGGGTGCTGAACTGGCAGGCCTGGTTCCGGATCGACACGCGGCTGCGCGGCAAGGCGCTGCTGTGGCGGCTGCACGCCGTGATCGGGACCTGGGTGCTTCCACTCTATCTTCTGGCGGGGCTGACCGGGCTCTACTGGTCCTTCGACTGGTACCGCAGCGCCCTTTACGACATCACCGGCGCACCTCGGCCGGGCGGTGAGGCCGGGCCACCGCGACCGGGAGCCCAGGCGGGAGGCGCGGAAGCAAGGCGGCGGGGCGAAGGAGGGCGGCCCGCGCCTTTGGACCTCGACAGCGCCTGGGCGGCCTTCCTGCGGGAACGGCCGGATTACGGCACGGCGCAGCTTCGCGTCCCATCGCCGGGACAGCCACTTCGCATCACCTATGTGGACGCTGACCCCGCGCATGAGGACGCGCGCAACAGCATCGCCATCGATGCGGCCGGACAGGTGGTGGAACACCGTCGCTACGGTGAACAGCCGCTGGGGCACCGATTGATGGGCAGCATGCTGGCCCTGCACAGCGGCAGCTTCTTCGGGCCGGCGGGAACGTTGCTGATGATGGTCGCGAGCTTGGCGATGCCCCTGTTCGGCATCACCGGAGTGCTGCTCTATCTTGGCCGGCGGCGCATGAAGCGGGTGGCCCGGCAGGGTGTGGCCATGCGGGCCCGCCGGCGGGGCGCGGCGGTTGCCGCGGCCCCGTCAGAGGCCTCCCCGGCGGAGCCCCCTTCCCTTCCCACGCGGTAACGGGCCGTTCGGGAGAGCAGCACCTTCCCCGGTTTGCCGCCTAAAGGATGAAGCGCGACAGGTCGGTGCTCGACGCCAGCGCTCCCACCTTGTCCCGCACCATCGCCGCGTCCACCCGCACCGTGTCGCCGCGCCGGTCGGAGGCGGTGAAGGAAACCTCCTCCAGCAGCCGCTCCAGCACCGTCGCCAGCCGCCGCGCGCCGATGTTCTCGACGCGGTCGTTGATGTCGGCGGCCATCTCGGCCACGGCGTCGATCGCGTCGGCGCCGAAGTCCAGCGTCACGCCCTCGGTGCCCAGCAGCGCGGTGTACTGCGTGGTCAGTGCGTGCTCGGGCTCGGTCAGGATGCGGCGGAAGTCGTCGCGCGTCAGGCCCTTCAGCTCCACCCGGATCGGCAGGCGGCCCTGCAACTCCGGCAGCAGGTCGGAGGGCTTGGCGAGGTGGAAGGCGCCGGACGCGATGAAGAGGATGTGGTCCGTCTTCACGGGCCCATGCTTCGTGTTGACGGTGGTGCCCTCGATCAGCGGCAGCAGGTCACGCTGCACGCCTTCACGTGAAACATCGCCGCCGCGGAAGCCGCCCTCGCTCGTGCGGGCGCAGACCTTGTCGATCTCGTCGATGAAAACGATGCCGTTCTGCTCGGCGTGCAGCACGGCGTTGCGGGTCAGTGCCTCCTGGTCGAGCAGCTTGTCGGCCTCGTCGCGCTGCAGGGCGCTGCGGGCCTCGGCCACCGTCATCTTGCGCGCGCGCGAGCGGCCGCCGAACATCTTGCCCATCATCTCCTGGATGTTCTGGGCACCGGGCGGCATGCCCGGGATGTCCATGGCGCCGATCGGCGCCGCCTGCTCGGCGACCTGGACCTCGACCTCCTTCGTTTCCAGCCCGCCCTCGCGGAGAAGCTTCCTGAACTTCATCCGCGTCTCGCCCGAGGCACCCTCTCCGACAAGGGCCGTGATCAGGCGCTCCTCGGCGTTCAGCTCGGCCTTGGCCTGGACCTCGGCGCGGGCACCCTCGCGCATCTGGGTGATGCTGGCCTCCACCAGGTCGCGCACGATGCTGTCCACGTCACGGCCGACATAGCCGACCTCGGTGAACTTCGTGGCCTCGATCTTGAGGAAGGGCGCGTTGGCCAGGCGGGCCAGACGGCGGGCGATCTCGGTTTTGCCGCAACCGGTCGGGCCGATCATGAGGATGTTCTTGGGCACCACCTCCTCGCGCAGGCCAGGAGCGAGCTGCTGGCGCCGCCAGCGGTTGCGGAGCGCGATGGCCACCGCGCGCTTGGCGTCGTGCTGGCCGACGATGTAGCGGTCCAGCTCCGACACGATCTCGCGCGGGGAAAGGTTGACGGCTTCGTTCACGGCTGTGCTGTCCAAGGGCATTTTCAGAGAGTCTCCACCACGAAGCGCCCGTTCGTATAGACGCAGATATCGGCGGCGATGGTCATGGCGCGGCGGGCGACCTCCTCCGCGGTGACGCCCTCCACCGTCATCAGGGCACGGGCGGCGGCCAGCGCGTAGTTTCCCCCCGATCCGATGCCGATGACCCCGTCCTCGGGCTCCATCACGTCACCCTGACCGGTGATGAGCAGGGAGCGGTCCTTGTCGGCCACCGCCAGAAGGGCTTCCAGGCGCCGCAGCGAGCGCTCGGTGCGCCAGTCCTTGGCGAGTTCGACGGCCGCGCGCTCGAGTTGGTCGGGGAAGCGCTCGAGCTTCGCCTCCAGACGCTCCAGCAGGGTGAAGGCATCCGCGGTCGCGCCCGCGAAGCCGGTGATGACCCGCCCGCCGGCGATGCGGCGGACCTTGCGGGCGTTGTTCTTGACGACCGTCTGGCCCATGGAGACCTGGCCGTCGCCGGCCATGGCCACCTGGCCATTCCTGCGGACGCAAAGGATGGTGGTGCCGTGCCAGCCGAGTGGATCGTGTTCTGTGGTATTCATGATGGTTGCCATGTGAAGGCGTCCATGTGGCGATCCGGCCCGCCTGTTGCAATCGGGCCGGTTTCGCGCCCGCGCTGGGCGCCTTATCTGGCGGGGTGACAGACGGAACGGCGGTGCCAGGGTGGCGTTGAGGGGATTGGCTTGAGGGTGTCAGGGGCATGAGCGCGGCGGGCTTGTCCGCGATCGGCCCGCTGCCGCGGGGTCGGGCCCGCCGTGCCGCGGGGCGCGCGGCCTGGCGCCGGCCCGGGCTTGTCCTGTCGCTGCTGTTGCACCTTCTGGCGCTGTGGTGGCTGTTCGTGGGCCTCCCGCCGCGACGCATGCCCGAGCCTTCGGCGCCCTCCGCCGTCGACGTGGTTTACGAGGGAGGCGCGCCGGAGGACCTTCCGGCGCCCCCTGCCGAGGGTGCGCCCGCGCCTCTGGAGCCGCCGAGCACCGGGGCGCTGCCCATTCCGCCATCGCCCATGCCGCGCGTGGCCGAACCGCCGCCGCCCGATGCGGCACCGCGGGTCGCGGAGGCGCCGCCTGCGCCACCCGGCGCACCTCTGCTTCCACCCGCACCGCAGGCCACCCCGCCGGTTCCGGCGCCGCCGAGCGCGGCGCCGCCCTCACCGCCGCCCC
>Ga0210040_10000858_pt1 | contig 48584 bp, 59 predicted proteins | sample CryGeyCG12114_NA_FD_185462 | JGI IMG/M metagenome (GOLD analysis project Ga0210040, IMG submission 185462) | Groundwater microbial communities from aquifer - Crystal Geyser CG19_WC_8/21/14_NA (SPAdes) (version 2) | ecosystem: Environmental > Aquatic > Deep subsurface > Groundwater | place: USA...
TCCGGCTCTGCGAAGGCGGCTTTGATGTGGCGCTGCGGTATATCTTCCATCCGGGCGCTCATGCCCTTGCCTGCCAGGAAGCGGGCATAGTGCTGGCGTATCTGGTGAACGGTGTGGCGGCACTCGATCTGGTCGCGGGCGCTCTGCTGCGTGGTTTTCGCGGTGGCTGGCTTCCTGCTGGACTGGTAAGCGTCGTAGGAGGGGTAGGTTTTGATCTGTGTCATGGGGTTGAGGTTATGATAATTGAAAAAGGTTTAACTGGCGCTTGTGCTGGTTGAACCGAGCTACTCCCTTCTGAAAGTACTCAGCGTCTATCTCGCAGCCTACAAACTCCTGCACGCCGTAATCATAAGCAGCTATTGCTGAACTCATGCTGCCTAGGTGCGTGTCCAAAATCTTCATGTCAGGTGTGGCGTAGTTCTTTAAAAGCCACTTGTAAAGATTTACAGGCTTCTGAGTTGGGTGAATTGCGCCGTCTACTTTTATAGCGACTCTGTTGCAGGTGAACACCCGCAAAGGCTTGTTGATGGAAGAATATGCAAGTTCTCCGTCTGCCTGATCCAATCTTTGTCCCTTATCCCAAAGTATCCATCCGGGAGACCCTTTCAAGTACTCAGGGTAATAATTAGCACCCCAAATTATCTGATGCTTAGAAACTCTAAACAGCTCTTCGAAATACTCCTTTTTAGGTGCTGTTTTGTCCCACCCTTTGAAATCGTACCCCTTATGCCCGCCATGCTTACTGGTTGATTTTGGTTTTCCATCTCTCCCAATCCCGTAAGGAGGGTCTACGATGGCTAAGTTAAAGTACCCGTCCGGGTATCTGGCCATAACCTCCATGTTGTCTTCGTTCAGTAGTATAATTTGGCCGCTCATTGTGGTCGTGTTTTTAGGTTATGATGCTGTATTATCGTTTTCTTCCTGAATCCTGCCAGCTAAGTAGTTGGCCCTGTACCTGCGGTATTCCGCCTCATCCTGCTGCTTCTCCTTCCTGCAAAGCCCGATGTGCAGACGGCACAGTGCCCGGAGGTGGCCGCACCTCCCCAGGTCGGATGCGATGCGCTCATGGTCTTCCCTTGTGAGGGTGTCGTTCCTCAAAACCTGTTCTACCCACTCATCGGAGGCGTACAGGCTTTTGCGTTCATTTTCTTTTGCTGCTGTTTTCATTACCAGTCGTTTGCTTCTGTCTGTTTCTCTTCTTTGCGCTTCTTCTTGTTGTACTGCCTCACAAAAGCGTCATATTCCGGGTAATGACTGGCTTCCCTATTGCTCGGGGTGATTTCTTTTGTCAGGCTGTTGAAGTCATAAAGCATGTTCAGCGTAAGGCCCGTACCGCGCTTATTGTAGTATTTGGCGTGGGCAAAACCCATCTCATACTGTATGTTTTCAGGGGTGCTTACATGCTCATTGATAATGTTGCTGAAGCCTATCGTGAAGTCACAGTTATCCAGAATCTTGCCAGAGCCCCGTACATAGGGGGCCGGATCGCGCATATAGGGCTTCGCCTCTTTTGTTGTGTGACAGATTAGTGGGATAAACAGTCCGGTGGCATTGACCAGTGCTTTGAGTTCTTTCGTGTGCCGCTCAAACCGCTCGTTCTCCGTTCCGCTGCCTCCCATCATGCTTAACCCGTCAACACAGAGAATATCCACAGGGCCGTACAGTTCCTGCACTTTCTCATAGTCTTTGAAATAGTCTGTGGCTGTTTTGTTGGTGGCGTTGGACAGGATCAGCTTATCCTCGATCTGCCTCACCGCCTGCTTGATGCTGTGCAGAAAAGACAGATCAGCCTTCAGGTTCTTCCGGTATACCTTGCTGGCCGGTATGCCGCCCTCTGCCGGGAAAACAATATCCAGCAGGCGGTTCACCATCTCCACTTTGCCCATCTCCATGCTGGAGTACATCACCCGAAGCCCGTTATTCATAATGTTGTGGGCGAGTATATTCAGGGCAAAGTAGCTTTTCCGGGTGCCGCCCTGCCCGATCAGGCAGGCCAGCTTCCCCGCGAAGTTCTCTTCCTGGTCGCGGTCAATGGCAGGGAAAATGCAGCTCATGGGTTTAGGGTCGGCTGTGTAGTACTCGGCCCAGGTGTCGAGCCAGTCCGGGAATATTTCAACCGATTTATCCGGCTGTGCCTGCGCTTTGTGCTGCCGGTTCGGGAGTGTTTTGCGGAAGGCAGAGCGCACGATGGTTTGCACCTCATGCCAAGGCAGTGGCTCTTCTGCCGCCTGGTTAATCAGGCTCACCAGCTGCAATACCTGCGGCTCTGAGAACTCTGACTTGTCAAAGAGCAAAGCTGCCTGCCGGAAGAGATCGTTGTTGCGGTTCCCCTTCACCGGAGCGGCAAAGGTGCCGGTCCCGCCGCTGTGCTCCTGGTTGCCGCGCACCTGCTGTTTGTTGTAGCTGTCCACGTCGAAGGTCAGGGCATAGGCCCATAGCCCCTGTAGCTCCGGCATCGGTTTTTGCTGAGTGGGCGGCACCTCAAACCTGTATTCCTGCGGCTGCTTTGCCATCTCCAGGATCTGCTCCATGCTCAGGGTGTTGAGCTGGTCGTAGGAAAGCCCGATTTTGTAGAGGCCGCTTTTGGTGTTTACCGAGTTGAGCAGGCGGAAGATGCGGTTGTCGTTGTAGATACCCAGGTCAAAGAGTCGGAAAGTGCGGTCCTTATTTTCTTTCACCTCTGCCTGCAGCTCCTCCAAGGTGACCTCAAAGCACTCCATGAGGAGGCGCACAGCCAGCACGTTTATCTTTTGGGGTATGTCCTTTGCAGGCTGGAACCCCCCGAACAGGTTCTGGTGCAGGCCAATGTGGAAGCCCTTATTCCCAGAGAAAGCAATAAAGAGGCTTTTCGGGTTGATGCCCAGCATGTTGTAGAGCAGCAGCACAAAGTCCTTTGCCCGCTCGTGCGATTGTTCGATATTCTCGCAGTCAATGTCGAAATACAGGAATTTGCAGAAGTAGTTGCCCTTGAAGCCGGAAACCGTGCCGCGCCCGGTCTTGGGGTTGCTGGTGATCTCCAGGTGCTCATAGATGCTGTTGTCAAAGCCGAACATGCTCACATACCTTTCTTCCGCTGCCGGAGCTACAGGTATAGCCAGTTCCCTGATGACATTGCCCCTGTCCTGTAGGGCTGTGCAGTATTCGTAGTTCATCAGGCGGCTTTAGCTATTTCGCGTACAATCCATTTTTTAAGCGTCAGATACACTGACCTGTAGTTCCCAACTTTCTTGTAGTTCTCCATTGCCTCAAGGGTGCTGCTTATCTCCCCCTTGGAGTATTCTTGCAAAAGCGCGTGCAACTCTTTTGGGGTGAGCTGTTTTTCCAGTTTGGCGACAGCAGGGTATTTCTCCAGGTATAGCTTTTGAAATTTCTCCCATGTGTCGGTAAACCCTTCCGGTAATCCTTCAAACAAATCATCAACAGGCGCAGCAGGAGGTGTTTTCTTGTTTTTAGGTTTTATAGGTTTATTTGTTTTAAGGTTTATATATGACTGTAATGCTTCTGCAATCGCTTTTACATATGGTTCTGCATATGCTTCTGCAATCGCTTCTGCAATCGCTTCTGCATGTGGTTCTGCATTATTTGCATAAGCATTTCTATAAGAATCACATGTTTCACCTTCTTTTAGTACAATAGCAACCCGGTTACATGTGTATTGGTTTTTGCTCTTTTCCAGCCAGGCAATGAAGTTGTGATCTGCTAAAAATTGCAGCGCATTCTTATAGGTTCTCCAGTCCGTTACGCCCAGGCACTCCATAGATTTCTCTGTTTGCACATCTATGGCCTTTTTCCAGCCGGAGGCGTTTGCACGCTCTACAATCCAGAAATACAGCGCTGTATGTATGGGCTTTGCCTCTGTGTTTTCATAAGCAAAGGAAAACCATTGCCTGGATAGATCATACCCATTCATAATCGTTCGGTTTTTAGTGATATTAGGACTGAATTACCGGTGATATAGTAAGCCTATTCTTTCTTATGCAAGTTTATGCACTTTTATATTGAAAAGCAACTTTTTTGTATATATTTGCATAAGGAATAATAAACTATAATCTTTGTGACGATGAACCATTTCTTTCTCCCTGTGGCAGCAAAAAAACCAGCAAAAGAGGCAACTACCTATCCTGTTCGATTCCCTAAGCCTGTATATGACGCCATGCAGGAGCTTTGTGGTGAGGAGGAGCGATCCATCGCCTGGTTTGTAAACAAGCTGGTAGTAGAGCACCTGAAGTCTTTGGGCCGCTTGCCAGAAGATTATAAGTAGTTATCCCTTGTTGGGCTTCGTGCTTTCCCTCCGGGATGGCACCGTTTCCCCATGCCCTCCGCTCCTACATCCTATGTTAAAAAGAGATTTATCCCGCTCTCTTTTTAACATGTCACACGGGTTTGTAAGATGGGCTTGCTTTTGTAACTGTATATAGAGAGTTCTTCTGAGCAAACTTCCCAGTCTTAGCACCCTTCCTGATATTGTCAATTCCCCAAAGAGGCTGAAGGTTGGTATAATGGAAGCATTTAGCCTGCTGTACCGGGTCCGATAAATCAAAGGCACTGATCGGGATGACGTGGTCTATATGCCATTCTCCTCTGTTATCCCACGTCATTCCGGGTTTAAACTGCTCTTCCATGTAATCCCGAAGGAATAGGGGGGTGCAACCTATAGTCTCAATGTTTTTATTAAGGTTTTTGTACCCATAATAAAGCGCACTGTCTACCCTTCGCCGCATTCTTGTGATTACCCTAAAAGCAAAGCCGTTTTCTTCCCTCCATCTCTTTTTCGCTTCCCCATTGATTTTACGATGCCGTTCAATGTTCTTTTTATAATAAGCCTTTCTCGTCAGGTAATTCTCTTCTGTGGCTCTGTGTTGCTTCATCTTCGCTTTAAAGCATACTTTACATTCTGTTCTGTATTCAATACTACCTGACTTGCGTTTACTAAAGTAAAATGCGTCAAGCGGCAGTGATTCATCACAAATTTTACAAGTTCTTCTCATGATTATATGGATTATTGTTCTGTGTTGCGGAGCCTCCTGCATCCGCTATCCCCGCCTGCCCCACACCCCCACGGCCACGATCAGCAGCACCAGCGCGAAGTGCAGCGCGGCCTCGTGCCAGGTGCTCGTGCTGAGGATGTGGGCGGCGGCAGAGCAGCCTTTTCACCCTGTGACGTATTCCCCCGGCATGTCCGGCAGCTTCACCAAATGCGGGTTCCGCATCTGCCAGTTCCGCATCTCCTGCGCGAACTGCTTTGCATGCAGCCCCTTCCGGAAGATCGCCTCAGAGGTGAATTCCTGCGGCAGGGTCAGCAGCAACTGCCCGTAGTTATCCACCATCTGCGGGGCGGTGATGTCCGAGGCGCGGAGGGCAAAGGCCATCTCATCTTTGTGCAGCCTTGCCCGTACCTTCTTCAGGTCGTAATAGTCGAGGTCAATGGTCGTCAGGTTCATACTGTACTTCCTTTCAGGGCTTTGGGCAGGTAGTTGTCGTGGGTATCGTGTTCATCAGCTGCCGTAATACCTGCAGCCTCATAAAACACCTGATTCAGGGTTCCTTTAAGCTGTCTGATGGTTAGTGAATCGGAGAAGGTGTTCAAGTTGAACTTCTTCTGAATCCCCATTACAAGCCCTTCCTCTACATAATCATTGTGGTTAAAGGGTAAGCCATTAGCAGCTTTATAAAGGGCTGTGCTGTATTCTTTGCCCTGGAACTGTGCCACCAGTATAGTATGCAGCAGTTCGTGCTCTCTGCACATATCCCAGGGGTCCGTATAACCCATATCTGCGGCAGTTGACCTGTACGCGTCGTTATCCTGCGGGGCGGCATCCAACCAGGAGCCATCCGGGAACGTGGTTCTGATGTGCTCAGATAAAGGCCAAATTTCGACCTTTACCTTTTGCAACATGATGGTGATGTATTCTTTCATTGGTAGTATTAATATTTATTAGGTAGGTGAAAGCATTCGCAATCTCTGATTTGATATTCTGCCCCACAGCCATCACAGTGGAAAGTGTGGTTGTTGATGAAATACCCGCTATTGGTAAAGGCCCGTTCGTATATGGAGTGCATACAATTTGGCAGGATACAGCCAAAGCATAGGAACTGGTACTGGAATACATCTACCAGTTCATCTGATTCTTCACCCCATACAGGCGGTTCTTCATCAAATTCATCTTGCACCAGGGCCACTGGCTTCAAGCCTGAATACAATTCAGCGGCCTTACGAATTATCTTAATCTGCTGCCAATTGCCGAACTCCAGCGGCTGTCCGTTAATAAGATTTCTGTTCATGATTTCTGCTTATTTTTCAGATTGTAATAAGTATCCAGGTTGTGCTGGTAAGCTTCTCTGGCTTTACCCTTCAGCGTGGCGCTGTACGCCTGGTGCGAGGCGACAAACCGGGCCTCGTCTGTGATGCGCTCCCCCGGCCGTGGCTGCATCATCTCCTGCCGCTGAAGAAAGCCACCAGTGCATTAGGCCGCTTCTTGTAGGCATAGTGGGCGGTTCTATTCCAGGCTGCTTTCGGCTTCGAATCAGCGCTCCAGGTGGCCTTGATCAGCGGTTCATTCGCGCCTAAGCTATAGGCAGGGCACATGCTTTTCCGGCTGCAACCGGCCAGCAGGGCAAAGGCCGTGATCAGTATAAAGTACAGCCCTATGCACAGATAGGCCTTTATGGTTTGTGAAGGTGCGTTCATATGGATTGGATTAGATGGTGGTTGGATTACTTTGATACAATCATTGTCAGCTCGGATATCTTGCGGATATACCAGGAGCCTATGGGAACCTTCTTCATGCCGGGTTGCGGTATTTGAGCAGGTTCACGGATCTTTTTCGCTCCGCTTGCCTGGTGCGGTGCCCCAGGTAAACAGCAAGCCCAATCAATAACCCGCCAGCACAAATGCAGAGCAGAATCCCCGCTGGCTTCACAGCGACCTGGGACAAAATCAGCAGCAAAGCACCTGTGATGCTTAGGGTTCGAATCGTGTCTTTTTTACAATCTTCCATGGTTATATTATAGTTTAGCCTATGTTATAGCGACTCAGTTTCTACAGTAAATCTTCCGTTTCCAGGTCCACTGTCTCAATGTTGGCGCGCGTGGTGAGCACCGCCAGCTCGTGCAGCTTGCGCTTCAGGGTGCTGCACTCCCTGGCCGCTATCGCAGCCCCTACCTCCAGGAGCTTGAGCTGCAGCCTGCCCATCGTCGCGTAGGGGTCCTGCTTCTGCAGGGGCTTCTCCTTGAAGTCCAGCATCAGCATCGCTTTGACTTCTGGCAGGTAGTTATCAATGGCCTGCTCGGTTTTGCAGGCAGGGTTTTTCACCAGGACTGGTAAAGGGTGTGGCACTGGTTGGGTAGTTATAGGGTGGAGTTTGGTTATCATTGGTTTAAAGTGACTTTATCCTGTCTATTTCAGCAGCTATCAATGCACCTGCCTTTACAAGATTTTTAATAGGTTCATCAGAAGGCTTCCACCAGCTATCTTCCCACGGCCAGTCTTTCGGTGCTGGTTCACCTTTTCTGTAGCCTGTGAATGTAATATTGTTCTTGCTGTGAGAAGTCGCTTCGGCTGCTGTCAAATAGCACTTCGCCGCCCTGATAAGTTCTTCATAAGTATGGTTTGCGTCATGCTCAGGAGTCCAACCTTCTTGTTCTATTTGTCGCTGTCGTTCTGCTGCGATTAATTCTGTTCCGTTTTTCATATTGTGCTTATTATCCATTAGTTTCATTCAAAAAAGCTTATGTTCTTCTTGTACAGCCAGTCGGGTATCTCGATCTCTACCTGATCATCATCCACCAGCTGCACCGGGCACAGCTTTACAGGCAGGTGGATCAGGAGCCCTTCTTTCGACAGGATGAAGCTTCTCCCCATTCTGGCGCCTCTCATCCAGGGCGACTCGTAACAGTAGCCTTTCGCCTGCCTGAAGATGGAGGCGGTGATCTTAGCCACTGGGCAGCAGGGCTTTGGACCGCTCCTCTATCAGCTTGTCCAGCTGGGAGATGCGCTTATTGGCCTGCGCAATGGAGTAGCCTTTTTCCAGCTTCGCTTTGCCTGCCTGCTGCTCGTCTGGGGAGAAGGCCGCATTCTCCAAGAGGATTTCAATATCCCTGATCTGCTCTGCGGTGGCGGGGGTGCTGCTCTCGTACTTCATGCCCGCATCGATGAGGCCCTGCATCTTTTCGATCATGTCGCCTGCTTCTTCGGAGGTAAGCGTGCCTGCTTCTTCCAGGCTGCTGGCCACATAGTCTTTGTAGTCGTCCGGTATGTGGTGCGAGTTCACCCGGTTGGCGATCAGGTCCAGTTGCTTCTGCGAGGCGTAAACAGGTTCCTGCTCCTGCTGCTTTACCTCCGTATAGGTTGTATCCTCCGTCTTAGGCTCTTCAAACTCCTCTGGCACAAACACAGGGCCTGCAAACACGCCCGGGCAAAACCACTTCACGCCGTTCGACATGGCACGGGCATAGAGCATGTTAGCGGGGAATTTGCCCATGTTTTGGGTGCCTGCTTTCCGGGCATCTTCCTCCGTGAATTTGCTGACGCCTCTAACCTTCCCGTTCTTGAAGAACTTGATCTCGCACACTTTCTCACCCTGCTGCAATACTTCGAAATCATATTCCGGGTGCCGGTCAACCATAGAGGCCATCAGTCCGGCCCCTATGACCGCTTTGCCCTTGATGATGTGAACGCCGCCTATAGCCTGAAAAGGAGGAATACCCAGTTCGGTCCCGGCTTGAACCTTCACGATAGCGGCAGCCATGTTCTTCAGGTCGTCAAACATGCCGCTCTCATAGAACACTTTGCCCATCCGCACGATGTCGTCTATGTTCTGTAATTTTTGTAATTCAGTGCTCATTGTCGTTTAAGGTTATAGGTGGTTACTTGATGATTCTTATTTTCTCCAGGGGGATAGCGGGGGCATAGGTCCTGTTCATGATGTCGTTTCGTACAGTGAGCCAGTCGGTGATCTCCCCATGTACATACCCCTGTTTGAAGTTGCCGAACACCTCGTTTACTTCTTCGATCAATATGGAACCCCCAAGGTCTTTGCTCTTATATTTCTTGTCGAAACCCTCCTCCTGGAACACGCACCCGGTTCGGAGCGCCAGGGCCTTCTCGGCGTTGGTTAGTTCACGTGGCGGGTAATCCGGGGCCGGCAGCGCGTCTTCAATCCGGCAGGGGCTGCAGTACACCTTTGCTCTGCACTCGGCTTCTATCCGCCTGGTTGCCTCGTTCCCGCTTGCTCTGATTCTCTGGAGCGTGACGCCCCAGGGCTGGTCTATTACTTTGCACCTGCCGGTGTCGGTGTTTTCGAACTTCTTTACTCTCTGGTCAAATTCTGCGATTGTTGAGTCTTTCATAAGTTGCTTGGTGAGGTGCCTGCTGGTTCTTGCCCAGCCGTCGATTTCGTTTATAGTCCACCAAGTCCCTGCGTGAGAAGCTGATGGACCTGCCGTCTTTCTTAAAGGGTATTTTCTGTTCACTTACCAGCCGGCCGAGTGTCTTTTCCGAGAGGCCGGTGAATGTGGCGGCAGCTTCGTAGCCTTTGATCTCATCGTCAATGTCGGCGATGTAATCTTCCAGCCTGTTGAGCCGCTCCTCAAAATGGCGGCACATCTTCAGGTGCTCCTCCATTGAAACTACTGCTACCGACATTGCATTGATCTTATAAAAAATAGTGTAACAAGGGTAAAGGCATTGCGTAAAGGGTATATATTTAAAAGATATTAAGCCTGTGCCGCTAAAGCCCTGTTCATCTGTGCCCCTCCCCCTCTACCGGATCCTTTGCCTTGCGCATTCAGAAACCGCATGCGCTCTTTGCAGGCCTTAGGATCCGTTTTCATTGCCAGATTCTCAATCGCAGGCCAGTACTTCGAGGAGGTTCTCTCCAGTGATACAACCCTGCTGATATTGGCAGTGTCAGCACCTAATTCACGTGCTAAAATCATGGTGAAATCAGATGGCATGATTTCACGAATAGTTTTAGGTTCTGTCTTCATTTGTCTATATTCGTTTTGTAGTTGTTGTTGTATCAAATATATGTTCTTATATCGAACAAAGCAAGACTTTGTTCAAAAAAAGAACATATATTTTTTAAATTTAGAACATTGAATACTAAAGAAGCTGTGTTACAGAGACTTGCAAAAGTTAGAGAAGCATTGAACCTAAAACAGGAAGATGTTGCTGAAATCATCAATTTTTCAAGGTCAGCCATTTCTAAAATTGAAAGCGGCAAGCAGGAAGCTGGAGCCCTCGAACTAATGACGTTCTATTATAGAACCCATAATGTTCCACCAGACTACTTTTTCAACGAAAAGGAGCCTTCGTCAAAAGAGGAAGCAAAATTTTCAAATATTCATCAAACAGGCAAAAGGGGTACACAGCAGATTAATACAGGCACCTATTCTTCTGGAGGAGACATATCGGTTTGTTTGAGTAAGCTGGATGAGATGACCAGAGATCGTGATAAATGGAAAGACAAGTATATCGAGCTATTGGAGAAAGGCAAGAGTTAAGAATGATTCTAAATTACTAAAATATTATATAGCGCTTTCTTGGTATATATACTGGATAAGTACCACGGCCAAAGAGTGCTTATCGCTGTTTTTTGGATATTTACACTTAAAAACATACAATTTTTGCACTGCTTTTTGGGGCATTTCAGCGGTTTGCGAATGAGTTTTATTGGGGGTATGTTTAGAAAGACAATCACCCATACAAGCGTTCATGAAAACAAAAACAGCCTTCAAGGATATTTCACAGGGGGGCTCGCGAAATATTCAGAAGATCACCCACAACCATGCCCCCACGGATGCCTTTATGGAAATGTTGTGCAATACTATAAAGGAAATGCAGGAGACTATCCGCACCCTTATCAAAGAGAAGCTGCGGTTGTACAATGAACTATCGAAAACTAAGGCGCGGCTGCAAAGGCTGGAGTTGGAGCAGGAGCGCATGCGTTTTCCCCTGCTTAATGCCCACTACATGAAAGAGGTGGCAAATAGAAAAGACTCTATTATTAATTAACTATATCTTCCATATGAAACAAAACGCTACCAAAACAAACCTATTCCTATTCCCGCTTCTGTTCGCTCTGGCTCTTACAGGCTGCGGCAAAGATGAAAAGTCAGACCCGGATCCATCCCCTACTGTTAAATCGCAGTTGCAGGGTTCATGGCAAAAGAGACTTATCAGGCTCCAATATTATGATGCTGCAGGCAAAATGGACTTTGAAGACCTGGTTACCGAAGAGAACGATTACGTCTATACTTTCGATGAAAACACCATGACTGCAGATTATAACGATAGCAGCCCGCTTGACGTGGCCACTTATGAAATTAGGAGCAGGGGCGAGAAAAACTATGTGCACCTCTCAAATGGCACTGACGAGGTAGAAAATGAGATTTTAAAATTAAACAGTTCGGAACTTATCTGGCAGGATGAATACGAATACCTGAACTACTCCAAAGGGAATGTTTCTAAAACTGCCGACCACGCCATCTATATAGAGGAGTTCGACAAGCAATAAAGCCATGCCCCTCACCTACTACCTCCAGTACGCCTTGATCCTGCTCACGACCCATCCAAACCGGGTGCGTTACGAGTTGGACAGGCTAAGGAGGCGTTACGGCCGGTAATAGTTTCTTACCCATTCCAATATGTCAGTTGCCACCTATAAAGTGACCATCCGCACCGACCAGGTGAATGAGGAGGGCCGCGCAGCCGTCCGGATCCGCATCACCAAAAACCGCGCGGCCAAATACTACAACACCGGCATCTACCTGAAGCTGCACAAGGACCCGCGCAAGTCGGAGTGGAACCCAAAGGCGGAGCGGGAGAAGAAGAACTGGGTCACCAGCCGGCACTTTGACCACGCCGCCAGCAACACGCGCATCGACGTGACCCTGAAGGGCCTGCAGGGGGTGGAGCTGGCCAACCCACACTACACCAGCCAGCAGATACGCGACGCCTACGGCCAGCCTGAAACGGGGCTGCAGCGGGGCTTCATCGCCTTTGCCGAGGAGTGGATACGCAGGAAGCAGCAGCACGGCCAGTACAGCACGGCGGGCAGCTACGTCACCAAGCTCGTGTACTTTAACCGCTTCTGGGGCAAGCGCCCTGATGACCCGCACCTGATCACGCCCTCGGTCATATCGGACTTCATTCACTACCTGCGCACCTGCGACACGCACAAGGGTTTCGGCAAAGGGCTTGCCGCCATCACCATCAACGGGGCCTTTGCCGTGTACCGCAACTTCTGGAAGCAGGCTATCCTGGAGGGCTGGGTGCCCCCCGGCAGAAATCCCTTCGACGTGCCGGCGCTGGAGACGACCCTCAAGCCCATCGAGCGCCCCACCGTGGAGCAGATCCTGAGCCTGATGGAAGTACACGAGCTCACCCCCACGGAGAAGAACGCCCGCAACACGTTCCTGCTCCAGTTCTTTTTAAACGGCGCCCGTGTGAGCGAGGCCTACACGCTGAAGTGGAGCGACATCAGCGACACGCATATCTCCTACAAGCCGCGCAAGCGTGCCAACCAGGTTAAGATGGTGCCGCGCCACACCGGGCTGGAGTGGGTGCTGCAGCAGTACCCGCGCACCGGGCCTTACGTGCTCCCCTACATCACGCCGGACGTTGCCCAGCTGAAGGGCACGGCTCTGGTGAAGGCCTACACCAACATCAACACGAAGATCGACAACGCCCTGAAGCGCGTGTTCCGGCGCTGCGGCCTGCCGGTGCTGTCCTCGCACAGCCAGCGGCACACCTTTGCCGATTACGTATGGGAACAGACGGGTGATCTGAAGATCGTGCAGGAGATGCTCGGGCACTCAGCCAGCAAGACAACGGAAGGCTATATGAGCCGCATCGGGCAGCTCAGGAAAGACGACCTGAACCGCTCCCTGTTCGCTCAGGTAAACAATCCGGATTCAAAGGGCAACAGTAGGGAAACAGAAGTGTCCGGCGATGTCCAGTCAGAGAGGACAATAAAATCATCAAAACAGCTTTAAAACAGTGAAGGGGAGCCATAAGGCGACCGGAGAGGACAAATAAATAATATGAATTAATCATCACCTACTTTATCGCGTGATGCTAAGAATCAGTGCTTTATATGAAGTTTTACTCCTGTTCAAAAGCACTTCAGGTAAACAATAGGAAAACTTTGCACCGCTTTGTGTTTTATTTCCTCCTCCTCAGCCTCGCCACTTCCTTCTCCAGTTCCATAATGCGGAGCATGAATCCAGGCACAGGCTTTTTCCCTTTCTCCCAATCACTGATGGTGGCATCACGCGACAGACCTACGATGTGCGCGTACTTGGCCTGCGTGTAGCCCTGCTGCTCCCGGTGGTTGCGCAGGCGTTCCCCATCTGTCAGGTTGTCTTCAGGCTCCAGGGGCTCCCACTCTTCCACATCAAAAGCGTTCGTGGTGCTGCCAGAATTATCCGCGAAAGCGCCATCCTCTTCTATATAATAGCCCTCTGCCCAGTTGTGCCCTGTTGGGCGAAACCTTACCTGCTGGTCATTAGCAGGTAAGGTGCTTTTGTCTATTTGTATTTGCATAAGTTATTCTGCAGTAGTTCTTAGTAGCTTAATGAATTCATTTAACGATACTTTATTTGTTTCATAATCAAGAGGAGGATTACCAACCAGTGCTAAAAACAAGCCTGCAGCCTCTTTAGTCGAAAGCTCTGCGGGTAGTATACAGATTGATTCTCCACGACCTATCCCATCACCAAATTTTGCAGTTACTTCGCCATTAATTCTGTTGTAGCCTAGCTCACATATTCTTCCGATTGATGCTATTGCATCTTTAGAACGTGCAATAGCATTGCCTGCTCCATGTGACCAATTCAGCCAAGTTTGTTTATGTGCCCAATGATTAGGAGACCACATAAATTCAAGATTTAATTTTTGGGAGGCTGCTTCAATAGCCTGTAGCTTTTTCTCTAAAGCTGGTGAGATTTGAGTTGTCATCGTATTGGTAGTTAAAGGTTATTTGTTCATTACTGCTGTAAGAGCATTGAAATCGTTGTCTCTGTTGTTGATAAAGTAAGTAGATTTTGTCTGATATGCGATAACCTTGCAGGCGTTTACTGCTTTCTCAAACGAAGCCTCGCCATACTGCACTATATATTTCACTGTTCTGCCTTTAGCTCTCATGGCATCCAGCGTATCGCAAAGCGCAGCGTTCACTACAATGTAAGCAAGGTTGGAAACCATTTTCTCGCGCAGTGCCTCAGCCCATCTAACCTGCTTTTCAGAGCCTTCTAAAGTCTTGAAGGAAGCTTTGCACATGGAAAGGGTGTTTTGATAATCCTCGCTTTGGGAGATATAGGCGTGCTTGTTAGGGTTGCCTTTGCAAACATCCACCAGCTCTGCGAATGAAAGGCCTTTGTTTTTCGCTTTTGCCCAGGCCGCTTTTAATGCTTCTGAAAGAGATTTGCCTGCTGTCTTAACAAGGTTCCAGGCGGCTTTGAAGATTTCTGATTTGTTGAATTGCTTTTTCATGATCTTGTGCTTTAGTGATTAGCTGCTCGATATATTATATTATACTCCAAAGATAAGCAAAGGTTACGCACAGCGCAATTATTTAGCAATTATTTTTACTTTATTTTGCGCTTGAAGCACAAAACAGCCCCAAGCCAACGGCCAGGGGCTGAACATGCAAGCATGCGTTAACACTATACTCCAAGCTTCATGTTGTTGCTGGCCAGTTTCTCCTGCCACATCTTCCATTCCTGCGCCTCGTGCGCGAGCGTGATCTTGCCGGCAGGCAGGGTCGTGTTGTTATAGGCTTTCACTGTTCCGTCCGGCAGGTAAGGCGCGTCATTGCGCTGGTGTGCGAGCGTGCCCATGATGCCGGTCACGTTGTCGTGGATGCTGCAGTTAAAGGTCACATCCTGATCATAGTAATCAAAACCGTACAGCCCGGATATATGCCTGTTGACAGGCGTTCCATCCGCCAGCAGTGCTGAGCTGATGGACCTGTTCTGGTAGATCTCAATATTATTACCTCCTGCGATGCCATACGTATAGCCGCACAGCCCCACCGCCTGGTTTTGGAATACCTTCACATGAGCAGTGGCCACTTCGGCGGGGTTGGGCACGCTCATCGGGTGCGAGTCCGCCAAAATGCCGCCTCCGGAATACGTATCTTTCTGCACATCGAGCGGATAGGCACCCTGAATGTAGTTGTTATGGATCAGAATAGGGGACTCTTTCGTGCCCCTGCTGTTAGAGAGGTTGATGTTGTCCTCTACCACTGATTTGTAGGGTTCGTTGATTACCTGGTTCCAGGCGATCTCCCCGAAAGGCACCTCTCCCCTGTAGTTGAAGCCTACAAAGTTGGCTATGGCCCAGCCGCCCAGCACCCGGCCGTCAATGTTGCGCACCTGGTTGGTTACGATCCGCAGCGACTGACCGAGCGTCCCGTTCCCCTTGTAGCGCCCGCCAATGTTGATGCCGGCCACGCCGTTCAGCTCGCAGCGCTCCACCACCACGTTCACGAAGTCGTCGATGGCCACGAAGTTGCGCGTCTTTTTATAGTCGGTCGTTTTGGTGGGCGTAAGCCCGGAGGCCTTGACCCGCCGAACCCACACATTAGCGCCAAAACCAACGGAACGGATGATTCTGCCGGCCCCCTTTAACTCGCCATACTCTATAATAACAGGCTCGTTTGTCTTGATCTCGATCACCGACACGTCGCTGTCGTTGCTCTGAAAGTTTCCCCTATAGGTGCCGCCCTTGGTGATGACGAGCGGCCCGTTGACTTTCACCTCTACCACAGGCGGGGCTGGCGCAGGAGCAGGTGCAGGCTCGGGTTCGGCAGCCTCCTCTGCACTGGCGTATTTGGAAAGGTCTACCGCCGCTTCGGCTGGTGTGCCGACGGTATAGCCGTTACCCGGCAGAATTCTAAAGCGCAGCACGGGCTTTGCCATGCCCGGCAGGTGGTACACATAGGGGTATTTGGAACCATGCTCCTCGGCATTGGCGGGGATGTCCCATGTGGGCTTGATGATCTCGCCTGTTTTGGTGTCGCTGTGCTCCACGTTCACCGCCAGCTGCTCCACGCCTTTGCTGAGCTTGATGCTCCAGCCTACGGAAAGGTTCTTGGTGGCAGGGTCGTATTTCTCTACCGCCACAACAGAGACAGTGGGCAGTGCAGGCTGCTTGAGCCTGGCCAGCTCTGATTCCAGGCTGCTTACCTGCTGCTTGAGTGCGCTGTTTTCTGCTGTCGTCTTGTTAGCTGCTAGTACCAGTTCTGTTCCGGTCGCCAGAAGTTTTTCAATGAGCTCTTTCATATATGCAGTGTCAAATGTTTACAGAATAGATTTCCGGGTGAAAGCCAGGTAGCCCTTGAGCAGAATAGCCACCACAAAGAGGCCTATCGTGATACCGATTGCCCACCTTAAAGTAATGCGCTCCTGCTCTGAGATTTTAAGCTCCTGCTTAGTTTCCGTGTGGCGGTCCACTTCGTTCAGGTACTTGCGCTTCCATTCAGCGGATTGGTATTGCAGCGCTGCGATCTTGGAGGTGAGTTCCTTTGTCTGCGTGATAACGGTTCGCTCTTTGTCAGCGCGCAGGTTAGCTGCCTGGCTGTTCAGGGTGCTGATCGTGGCACGCAATGCGTTTATAATCCTGTCCCTTGCCAGCACCTCCGGTTCACACTCCGCTTTCACAGGCAGCGTGTTGGCGTACTTCTGCAGGCTGTCTGCCCTTGCATTCGCTTTCTGCAGGTTCTGCTTTAGCTGATCGGTGTTTCCTTTCGTAACTTCCGTCTTGGTGTCCGTGGATTCCTTGGCAGGGTACAGCGTGGCAGCGTTTGCCGCCACTACGCCGGGGTACTTGGTGTTCAGTTCAGATTGGGTCACCTTCGCATTCGTCTCTGTCTTGGTCGCAACTCCCAGCGCTTCTTCAAATCTTGGTGAGCAGGAGGCTAACAGGAGTAGCAGGATGAATAAATATTTCATATATTACTTGCTTATGTGGTAAGCATTGTTTACTTTTAATAATGAATAAAAGGAACTCAAAAGAATCGTTTTATAATCGGGTTGATAAAAGTGGCGATTGCTGGGAGTGGCAAGGCGCACTTAACAAGTATGGTTATGGTGTATTGGGTTATGACAATCGAATAGAAGCAGCGCATCGGCTTTCATACAAGTTAAGTGTAGGCCCTATTCCGCGTGGCTTATATGTTTGCCATAAATGTGATAATCCTAAATGCGTTAACCCTGCGCACCTGTTCTTAGGCACTCCTTTAGAAAACATGAAAGACATGATTGACAAGGGCAGACATGTATCTGCCGCCTCACTTAAGACACATTGCAAAAATGGGCACGAATTTTCAGACACTAATACAAGCATAGATAAAAGGGGTTCAAGGGTTTGCAAAATGTGCGCTAACAATCGTGTTCTTGCTCATTATCATAAAAACAAAACACTTAAAAAATGGACAAAGAAGAAATAAAAGCCCTGCGTAAAAAGCTTAATCTCACGCAAGAACAATTTGCCTCTATCATAGGTGCATCGCACAAAATGACTATATCCGGCTGGGAATCTGGTAAGCGTAGCCCAGATAGATTTTTTCAGGACAAATTAAAAAAGCTTGAAAAAAAAGTTAATAAACAATAGCTAATTAAGTAAACATCGCTTACTTTTACACGTATAGAATAAAGTAGAACGTTAAAGAGTATATAAACCATCTAAAACATCAGAATCATGGCAACTGAAATCACCATCGAAGTAACTCAGCAGCACATAGACGCCGCTATTTCAGAAGTTGAGCAGCACATTGCACAGGGTAAAAAGTACAGCGGTTCAAGAACTCCACTAAAAAGGGCGATAGATGAACAAGCTGGTAAAGGGCGGGTTTCTTTCCCACAGCAGAACTACAAAACGCAGTATTCTAAAGGCGACACAGTGGTGGCCTATTTCGGCTTCAAAGACGTTCTGTTCCTCAATGATGGTACAGACTTTGAAGATGAGGATATGTTTGTAGATAAAGCACATGCTGCATCTTGGGGCAAATGCTCTATAGAGAAATTAAAGAGCTATACTCCTAAGCAGGTTGTTCTTGTGTCTGATAACCATGAGACATTCCTCCCTTCTTCTGTTAAGCCTGATTTAAATGATGCCATGATTGACGAAATCCACAACTTGTAACCTCTTGGCTAATCGCACCTAACTGGTATCATTATGTACAGTGTCACAGAATATGCAACTCTGTCGGGCATCTCCCGACAGGCTGTGTTAAAGCAGATCAAATCAGGAAAGCTCCCAGCTGAAAAAGTAGGCAACACCTATATTATCAACCAAGAACCCCCGAAAAGGGATTAGGGCAAATCTCGTTTGCTGTACTTCTGCAGAAACTTATACAGCAGCACATAGTAGCCTTTCTGCTTAGCTTCTTCTGATTGCTCATGCGGGAAATCAGAATCTTCCTGCACCGAAAAATCATTGGTGAACGATCTGTTAACAGATTCCAGCATAGCGGTTGCATCCTGCTGCATATGCCTGTTCAGGGTTTCCACAGAAACAACAGCATCTACCAGGTTTGGCCCCATGCGCATAGGAAGCCTGTAATAAGGACTGCCTTTCGGAAGCATCAGACCTGTAACAGTATCCTTGTATTCCTTCCGCGCTGATGCAACAAACTTTGCCAGGTCCGGATCAAATTGTGCGCGAATTAAAATCTGAATCTCATTCATATCTGTTGGGTTTATATGACTCTTTCTTTGCTTTCAACAGCCACTGATCCGCTGTGGTCACCTTCGCGGCAGAGGCGATGCCCAGGCACCAGCCGTAAAAAGGGCGCAGCACGTCTTTCAGTTCATGGCTCACTTCCGGGTCAATCAGCACCGGCAGGATAAATTCAGTTATTACCGCCGCAAACGAGCCTAACAGCCCAAAAATATACAAGGCCCTGCGCCAGAAGGTGTTCAAAGGCTCCTTCCACCTGATCCATAACTCTCTCATATCTATAGCTTCACATTAAGTTCCCGCGCTGTTTCCGGCCCCACCATCCCATCGATGACAAGCCCTTTTTTTATCTGAAAGCCGACCACCGCCGCATGCGTCTCTGGCCCATAATACCCGTCTGCCGCCACCCCTAACGCTTTCTGCAGCCTGATGACGGCAGCCCCGTACATATAGGGCACCTCCAGGCGGTATATCGTGGTTTTTGGGGGCTTCACCTTCACAGGCTTGTTCTGGCTGTAATCCACCCAATAGGGCAGCAACATGCCATAGTCCCACACCCTGCCGGACACCACACCCCGGATCACCCCGCGCCTGGCGCTGTGGGCCTCCACCGTGCCGCCTTTGCCATCGCTGAAAGCAATGTGCCCGTTCGCTCCCTGCCCCGGCACCCGCAACAGCATGGCCCCGGGTGACTGCGCCGCGGCTTCCACCGTGATCTTCACCAGCTTGCCGGCTTCGGCATCGGCATGGTAGAAGCCGGTGTAGGCGTCGGCTGTGATCGGGTCAAAGGGCCTCACCCCGATCAGGACATTTGCCACCTGGTAATTAATATAGGCGACGAACTCTGCACAATCCCACGGGCCTTTGTAGCCCGGCAACGCCTTCGGGGCCTTTGCGCCCAACACATAGCTTTCCCCTATATGGCGGGCAGCAGCTGTTAATAGGTCTTGCCCTGTCTTCATTGTTGTATGTTATGCTTTTCTTTCAGGCGTATAATATCCTTGTCCTGTATTTCGTCGTTTGTCTCCAGCTTGTCAAGTCTCCTTTTGTAAGCATCTGCATCCCGGCTGTTTTCCTTTATTTGGCCCTGCATTCCTCCGAGTATCTTGATTTGTTCGGTGTTTATTTTCGCCTGATCCTGCATAAATTGTCGCGTGTCGTTGAGAAAGGCCAGCAGGAATATTCCCACAATCGCCTGTAGTGCTTTGAACAGCCAGTCTTTGGCGTCAAAGCCCTTATTGTCTAAGTTTGGCATCGCGCTTTCTGTTTCCCCACAACACTATCCCCGACAGGAGGCTGTAAAACACGATGGCCTCTATCTTCCAGGAAGTTTGCCCCGCGAAAAAAATAAAGTCCCCTAAATCGTAAGCAAACAGCCCTATGACCAGCAACATGATTTTAGGCATCCGGACAAAGGTGCGCCCCGGCAAGTCTGCTGCCAACACGTTGAAGGCGTTCACCAGCAGGTAAATGCTTATAGCGCCTAAAAGGAGAATCACCTTCACAGACACCCGCCACACGTACTCCTGCGCATCAAAACGGATAGTCTCCCCATATATGCCTGTTTCTGGAGCGTCGTAATAAGGGAAAATGTCCTGTATATAGAATTCATACCTATAGATGCGCAGCGTTTTGTTGATGTGCAGCAAATCGTAATAGGTGGACTCGAGGCAATTGTGCAGGAAAAAGGCAGAGATAATTACCCATACCAGCATATATGTTCGGAAGTAAATGCTACGTCTGCCTTTCTCCATGTGTTACTGCCCTTTGGGCCCTTTTGGCTTCTCCACAGGCGGATCGCTCTGCACGGTGGCCTCTTCCTTAACCGGTTTTGGCTGCGGCTGCTCTGCCGCTTTAGCCTTCTTTGCGTCTTTCATAAGTAGGTACTTTCATATAAATAATACTATTTACGCTCTCCTACAGCCCATGTTATTGCAATACCAAAAATAACGATTTTCAGCGTTTATTCACATTATTTTCCTGCCATCCCAGCCTGACCAAGTATGAACAATTCACTTTGCCCGCTTAGCGCCCGCTGCATCCAGGGCGGCTTGTATCGCAGGCACATAATGCTGCCCATAAACTTCGTTGTGAAATTTCTCAATCAAATCGCCTGCTATCGCATCCTGTTCAGCCTTGGTCATTGCTGACCAGTTGGCGGGGCGGTCCAAAGCGCGCCAAGGCTTGCCTTCCGGATTCTTCGTGTTTGCAGAATTATAGACAGGTAAGCCGCCAGTATGCGCTATCTGATTGATGCCTATCTGGGAAATCCACAGCAGCACGATTCTAACCAAAATTTCAGGGTGGTCAACATCCCTGTAAGAGGCAATGCCCTTCACTATATAAGCAGCGAGCGTCTCGGGCTGCAACAGCCTCCTTTTGAAGGCTCCGGTAGTCGTTGGGTGCACCCTGTCATATACCAGCGGCACAACTTCTATCGGAGCCTGCCCTCTTGCTGCTCTCACCGGGTCATAGTGCGCTTTAATAGCTACAGCTGCTTTCAGGGTTTCATGCATGGAATTAATCATGCCGGCATGGCCTGCCACCCTGATTTCCTCCAGCCTCCCCTCTTTGCGCATGCTGGCTATCTGCGTAGCGGAGTAGTAGGGGGTAGAGCCCAATACCCGCTGCCCATCCTCGTCTGCGAACTTGGCGTATACCTCGGGCGTTAGGAAATCGGCGTACTCCAGGAAGTTGTCAAACTTTTCCCACATGTTTGGCCAGGAAGTCGGGAAGTTAAAAGCACGCTGGCCGCTGAAGTATACCTGAAAAGGGAAACCGTAATAGCCGACTTTCACGTTCGGCCAGTTGTCTTTCACGTAGCGCAGCGACTTTACAAATGCCTCTTTGACTGTTCTCCAGCTTGCGTCTGAGGCGAAATCCTTTCCCTGGGTGGCATTCTTGAAGATGTTGTACACAGGAACAGACGTACCGCCCTTGCCGTCATCGCCGCCGCCCTCCAGGTCAAGCAGCAGGTAGCCGGCGGCGTTTCTGTCAGGCCACAGCGAGGTGAGGTAGCTGTGCAGCTTGGCCTCTGAAAAAGTCTGCGAATCCATTCCCGCGCTCCCGGCACGAATCGCCGCCTCCGGGCAAAAGCGCCACTCGGTGTTCCAACCGTAAGCGTCGGCCAGCGCCTTGCCTTCATGGCGCAAGCCGTCCCGGAACGCATGGACCTGGAACACATCCCCCGGCTGCTCTATTGCCTGTGGCAGGGTATAGCGCAGTTCCTTTTCTGTGGCAGAAACAGCGTAACCGTCACCGGCCAGCAATTCAAACACCAGTTCTTCTGCTGCCATATCCGTCAGCTTGAAAGCATACGGATAGGTATCACCGGTGCTTCCTGCCGGAAAAACAAAGGTCTTTTCTTCCGGCTTTCCGTCACTGTCACTGCTCCGGCGCAGGTTTACCCTTGTCTGTGCCGAGAGCGCCTTGCTAAAGCTGATCTTTACATCAGCCCTTACCAGGCCTGCAGGGGCATCGAAGGCATAAGCACCTGCAAGGCTTGCTGTCAAGGTTTCTTCTGCGGGCTTTGGCGGCACCTCGGGCTCTGTGGGCGCAGGTGGCGGTGCGACCGGGGGCGCTTCCTCTGTTGGGGCTGGGCTCAGCTCGCTCAAGGCGGCATTGGCTAAGTCCCGGATCTGCTCTAACTTAATTTTAAGGTCGTTCATGGCTATTACTTCTTTAGTATGAGTTGATCCTGCCCAGCACCTCGGAGATATAGCGGTGCATCAGGCTGTGGTAGTCTGCTTCCAGGTTCTTATCAGAGGAGGACACAGCAGCTTTGCCTAACTCTTTCCAGTACCAGCCGCCCTGCCCCCAGGGGTGCGCCAGCCGCGTGGAGGTGGAGCCGACCGTGTAGAGCAGGAAACCGTCTGTTTTCGTGCCGTGCCCTACGTACTTTGCCATGGCCTCCAGGCAGTCGCCCCACTGCTGCACAGGGAACAGGGAAAAGGCAAACGTAATGTCAAACCCGGCCCAGGAAGAGGCCACGGTGTCTTTTTCAGTGTTCCCCAGCAGGTGCATCTCCCACACATAGGTGAACACCTTCAGGTACGGGAACCGCGCTTTGTACTCCAGCGCAGAGTCCATGTTCATCTCGATCCGCTCCTTGGTGGTGGCCCAGGACCATTGATCGTGTACTGCGTAATGCAGGTACAGCTCGTTGTTGATGAACCCTGCCTCACGCAAAACATTGTCATACTTGCCAGGCGGGTTATAGAGGTCGTCTTCCTGCTGGCGGAAGTTGCGGCTCGGTATGTCGTAGATGCCGAACAGTACGTTCGGGCGCAGGGCCTTGCACCATTGCAGCAACTCAATCAGTTCTGCCTCTATCGCGTTGAACTCCGCTGTGCCCGGAGTTCCTTCGCAGTAGTGCTCCCGCACCCGCTTCTCCCAATCCAGCGCCACCACGTCGTAGGCGTTCGGGTCCGGGATGCGGCTCTCCAGATGGGCCTGTAGCTGGGCATAGTCCACTTTGGCCGACAGGCTCAGGTTCTGGTCCACGATCACGCTCTCCGGCACCTCGTGGAAGGTGAACATGTCGCTTCGTGTGGAAACCATGCCCTCTACCTGCGTTCCCAACAGATGCGCGCGCGTCTCCTCAACCCCGAACTTCACTGTGGTTGCCACCTGACGAACCGGACCCATGATATAGCCCTTCTGCGCCAGCAGGTCCTGCCACTGCTGCCATTTGGCCTCCTCGTCTGCCAGCGTGGCCTCTGTGTTTTTAATCGCGTTGTTGCGGTGGATCACCTCGTCTGTCAGGTGCCAATCCGGGTTTGACTCGTCGCGGTTGATGCCATCCGTTGGCGTGTAGTCGTCAATCGGGTCGCCCCCGCCCCCACCGTACGCCCAGTGAAACTCGTTGTCCTCTATGTAGTTGTCGAACGTGGTGCCGGGAAAGCCGTACGTGTTCCTTCCCCCCAATCCGGTGGTGTAGCGATTCACGGTAGAGCCGTCCGGGAACTTCCGCGCAAACACAATGGAGTTCCTGCGGAAGCTGTTGTGGTTGCCCGAGTGCAGTCCGCCCGCCCCGTTCCAGCAGCCGATAAAGATACTTTCCTCCACGTCGAAGTAGGCCGTGCATTTGGTGTGGTCGGCCTCGCCCGGCGACTCCAGCAACTGCCCGGAGCCGGTGAAGGACTCCTGAACAGGGTTATCGTGCGGCGAGGCGCAGATATTGCGGATACAGTTGAAACGCGACTTGGCCCTGCTGGCTGCGCTTCCCCTGAAATTCACCACGCTCAGCGTGTCCTCTACCTTCGCCTTGTCGGAGAGCGGGTTGAACACGATCTCGTTCCACTCATCCACCACGTTCGGCGTTTCCACCCCCGCCCCGCCGAACAGCTTCAGGTAGTTGGCCACGGTCTTGTCGTCTGCGCCCGGCCCCGTGGAGGCGGCAATGTCCACGTAGCGGTTGAAGCGGTGCCGGATGCCGGTGCAGACCGGGTTTTGGATTGAGAACAGGTTGCCCGAGGTTTCCTCTATGTGGTTGTGCTCGATAACCGCGTTCCGGGGGTCCACCGCCACCACGAACCACGCGCCGTCCGTGTCGTTGTTGGGGATTTCGTGGCAGTAGCCCGCGGAGAAGGCGAAGTTGTTGTAGACCTCCAGCTTCACGTCCGCGCCCAGGAAATCGTAGTGCCGCCCGGCGCAGTCGCTCGCGTTGTAGCGGATAATCACGGTTTTGCCGCCTGTGATAGCCCGCCCGTTTACCGCCATTTTCGTATTGTCCAGTTGCCTGAACTCCCTGTTCTCGATAATCAGCGTATCCGCCCCGGCAAAGTCCGCGTCTGTCAATACCATCGGCGCGTCCGCGAAGGCAAGCGTTGTTTTGTCCGGCACCGGGATCGCCTCATACCCCCCGACCGGCTCGTACACGGGCGGCTCCTCCACAGGCGGCACCCCTACGTTGACGGAGGTGAAGGGGCGGGCCAGGTTGTAGTAGGGGTTCAGGTTCATCTTAATTGGCTACAGGCGAATACACGTTAGAGGCGATGATGGCATTCCCTAAATCCTCGCCAGCCGTCACTTGCCCGTTGGCGTCTGCGTGTATCAGGTCGCCCCCGAGCGAGTAGTGGTTGTTCTCGATGATTGTGGTGCGCGGGTCCGCCGCCGCACGTTCAAGCTTTGCCTGGTTGACGACAGACCAGTACGGCCCTATGGCGTTGCGCTCGAAAATCTTGTAGACAAAGCGCCTGGTGCCCTGCAAGGCGGGAATGGTGTCTGAGAGCGCGAAAAGGTCCGTCTCGTTCTGCAGGTAGGCGTTTGCCTCCGCCTCGTTGTCTGCGTCGCTCTCCCCCTGCCACCAGGCATCCACCACCGTTACGGTTTTACCCATCTCCTCCAGCTTTGTCTTCGCGTTGGTCACGTTGGCATGGGAAGAGGCAAGCAGCTCCCCTGTAGAGGCGCTCCAGTCGTTCTTCGAGCCGTCCGGGGCCAGGCTGGTCCCCCCCTGCGCCGTCTTGACCCCGTACACCCTGCACCCGTAGGTATCGCGCAGGACCATAAGCGAGCGCAGCTCAGGCCCGAACATATTGGGGTTGGCCGGGTCGTTCTGCCCTGCCTGGAGTATATCGAACGTCTTTGCCGTGTTGTGGAACATGTAGCAGCCCTGCTGCTGCACCTGGAGCACGGGAGGAAGTCCGTCCTGCCTCCCACGCCCCTGCATGTTGCTCTGCCCCCTGTAGTTCACCAGCAGTACATGCGCCGTGTCGCTGTAGGAAACAGGCGTGGGGCTTGGGGCGGAGGAAGCTCCCCCGCCCCTGCCCATAATTGCTCTTGCGAATAGTATCATAGCCCGAACTCCGCCTTAATCTCCGCCATGCGGGTGGTTACTTCCTCGTTTGTCGCCGCCCTTGTCACGATCTCCAGCTCCCCGATATTGCCGGTCAGTTTGTTTGTGAAAGTGGAGCCGTTAGCCCCCAGCAGCTCAAATTTGTTCGTTACCCCGCTGCCGACCGTGCCCATTGACGCGGCGGCGGAAGCGAATACTGTTCCCCCCGCATCCCTGAACACATCGAGTGTGGAGCCGTTGAACCGGAAGCACCACACGTGCCTGCCCCGGAACTCAGCTTCCGTGCCTGTGCCCTTCGAGGCGATACCCGCCGCGGCGCCGGTGCCCGCCCCCGCCCCAAAATACACATCTATCCAGCGCATGCGGATGCTTAGCTTTCCGTCCAGCGAGCCCAGTACGGCATGGTCGGCAGAGGCGCCGCGGTCCACCACCGCAAACACCGTGAAGCCCAGCGTGCTGATGGTAACCGGCGGTATGCTGTAGTACTGCGTGCCGGTGAAGCTGATCTGCTTGTTGGCGATGTCCGTGTAGGCCTGATAGTTGGTCGTGGGTTGTGTGGCATTGTTGTCACCTCCCGCCTTGTCGATCAGCTCTGTTGCCTTGCCTCCCGCCTCCGTGTACCCCGAAGCGGTGGAGAAGCTGTAGCGCAGCTCCGTGCCGCCTAAAGTGTTCGGCTCGCCTGGGTCGGTAGTCCCGCCCCCGGGGTCGGTAGTGCCGCCGCCTGTGCCTGCATACACGCCACCTGGGATGGACACCTCTACCCTGCCGCCCAGGTAAACCATCCAGATTGAGTAAGTGCCAACCGGCAGAATGCCTGCGTTGGTGCCGTCCGTGTTCAGCCCGTACACCTTGAAGGCTGCCGGGAAGGCGATGGCGCTCACGCCATCCGAGGTGACAGCGAGCATTTTCGTGGCACCATCCATGTTGCCGGAGGCGGCCAGTGTGTAAGTCAATGCCCCGGTCTGCACATAGGCCGAACTCATGTACGTGTTCTTCGCAAACGACAGCGTGGTGCTGTGCGTCTCTGCCACCGGGTAGAGGTTGTTAATCGCGGAAACCACCTGGTTAAACTCTGCCGCCGCCAGTTGCTGGGCTGGGGTTGGGTTGGCCGGGTCGGTGGCCGTTTCCTTTGTTCCGAAATTTAATTGCATTTTATATTTAGCTTAATGTTCCAGGGAAATGATAAGTGAAATGGTTGTTCAGGGTAGTCGGTTCCGGGTCAGTCCCTCCACCACCACCTGCCCAGGTTATGGTGGAGGGGTCACGAAAAACCAGTATGCCGGGGGTAGTCGCGTGGGCACAGAGCACGTAGCCGGGGGCATAGGTTGTCATGTCAATCGTCTGCACCGTGCCGTCCGAGGTTTTGACGGTGGCATTGCCCTGTGCTTTGCCGTAGGGGAGGTTGTCCGTTTTCGTGATATGCACCGTGCCGGTGATCTCCTGCTGCTGCGTGATTACCCAATCGGCCACAGCCCGCGTCAGGTCCACGCCGCTGCGGGCGAAGATAACCACGTCCACGACTGCTGTGCAGGATTCCCACAGGGTCGTAGCATCTCCGAGGTACACGAACCATTCGTTGCCCTCACGCACGTAATGCACTGGCAAATCGCGCAATGCGGAATCCGTCACCAGGATAGCTGAAGGATCACGCCAGTTGCCGTCCATATTCACGCGCCCGCTGACCTTGAACTCTGTCAGTTTGTTGTCCGTGTCCGGGTTCGTCTGCCGTTCATCCCCCCGGTGTTCCTCTATGATGCCCCGTATTGTCACGATGAAGTCCGGGCTGATAAACGGAATAGCGATGCGGAGGAGGCCGGTGAAGCGCCCGATGTTGCGCTGGAAGCTGTTGCGCGGAAAGACCACGCCGCCCATAATGGTGTCACCCTGGCCCGAGAAACCGATGTTCAGGACTGGCTCATCCTCCGGCGTTGCGCCTGGGGCCAGAAACATGCCGCCTCCCAACTTAACAGCCTGCGGCTCTCCTATGCCTGCCGTCGGCCCCCGGCCCAGGAGCCTGTCCTGCGGCATGTCAGGCAACTCCCCGCCCGTGCCCGCCACGCTCCATCGCAGCTCCCCGGCGACGTTATTCACCAGGATAAGGCAGTCCCCCGAAGCAGGCAGTTTTATAGACGGCAAAGCCTCTCCCGTGAACAGGTCCACCCCGGCCCCGCCGATGGCGACGGTCTGACCTGCGCAATCTTCAAGCAGGATGCGCAGGTCACCGCCGTCCGGGATGGTGGAGACAGTTTCGCCATTCACTGCTTTTGTGGCAACCGTGATGTCCGTGGTGGTGGAGGCCGGGCCATTCCAGTTGGGGGAGGTGGCGTAGTTGAGCGTGACTGCGCCTGTGTTGGGGAAGGGCCTGTAGGCGATGTCCTGTGTGGGGGCCAGTTCATCCAGGTTCACCACCACGGCTCCGGTCTGCGAGGGGCCGTCTACGCCGTTTTCCCGCACCGTCACCGAGGTCACGTAGGAAGTGGGCTGCTGGATGATACCGCCCGTGGGGGCCACCACCATCATGGTCACGAACAGCGCCGTGGCGGGGTAGGCGGGCTGCACCGGGTTCTGCGCCGCGTCGCCCACAGAAACCCCATAGGTGCCGTCGGGTTTGGCGTACACCACCACCAGTCGCAGCAGGCCCTCGCCGGGAGCCGTGGCCGTATAGGAATAGGCAGGGAAACTTTTCGTCTCCCCCTGAAAGGTCGCCACGCCGGTATCATCCACCGAAATGGTGAAGCCGGACACGGAAACACCTGGCATCGTCTCCCATTCCGCGCCCGCAGGCGGCAGGGGCACGCCCGAGGCCATCCACTCCCTGATCTGGTCCAGCGTGGCCCGCACGTTCCTGTCTGCCGCGCTGAGTGGGGCCGGGTCGTAGAGCATGACCTGCTGAGCGCCGTGCAGCCCGAGGGCCTGTTCTTCCTTACTCCATTCTTTTCCTGCCATTATGATTCTTCGTATAGCATGTAGTCCCCTGTTTCGTACAGCATCGGCGTGCCGTCCTCGTAGAGCATCGCGTTTTCAGGTATTCGCACATCCTCTGCCCCGCCGAACACCTCAAAGGCTTCGATCTGCGTCAGGCCCGTGCGGGTGTCCCATGCGTATTGGTCCACCAGGAGCCGCACGTTTGCCCGGTCAATGTCCTTTAGTATCGAGATGGGCGAAACAGTCCCGTCCAGCGTGGCCGTGAGTACCAGCGTTTGCGTGAGATGCTGGTTCATCACGTCGCGGGCAGTGATCTCCTGTAGCAGGTGGCCCCCGTTCCAATACTGCGTAGCAGAGCCGTCCGCCAGTGTCAACAGCGCCTCACAGCGCGGCATGATGGGTTCGTTCCCGAAGATGCCGCTGCTGCCGTGGTGCAGGGTGATCTCCACAGGAGGCGTGTTGATGTGGCCGGGGTTCTCCCCCTCAATCACCATCCGCTCAAAGCCGTTGTCCCGCTCCGTGAACTTCACGTTGTCAATCGTGATCGTCACCCCGCGCATGTTGTTGCGGTTGAGCCGGGGGTTTGAGATGGCAAGCCGTGGAATGCCCGCTGTGGCCAAAGGCCGGGTGTGCAGGGTGAACTTGCCTTTCACGCTGGTATAGCCGTCTTTGGAGGACAGGTCCGTGATATAGAAGTCAATAGGCCTCTCCTGGTTCAGCACCCAACCGCCGATATTGTTCTTGTTCTCCGGCTCGTCTTTGCTGTAGAGCATGTTCGCCCGCCGTCTGGAGGCTGTGGGGCGCAGGTTCACGCCGTATTCCCCGATGTCGGCCTTCACTGAAAAGACCGCCGCCAAAGCGGAAGAGGTGGAGGCAAAGTGCGGCTCTGCGCCCTCCCAGGTGATGTAAGTCACCAGCAGGGTATTGTCCGGCTCCACAATCACCAAATCCTCCGAGGCAAGCGCTGTTTCGGTACCCTGCACATAGGTGAAGCCCGCGGCCGTGGCGTACACTAAATCCGTGCGCTTCTGGCCTGTGCCGGGTGCTGAGATGCCGGATTGCACTACTCCGCTGCTCAGAATAGCCTCTGTCCCGTTGAACAGGGCACGGGCCTGCTGAATAGGCAGGTTGGTGATCTCGAACGTGCCGCCCGAAAGCGTGAAGGCCGGGTACTCTACCCACTCATAGCCCGCAGGCGGCTGCATAAAGTCCTCTATCGCAATCTCGTAGTCAAAGGAGATCGTATAGCCGATATCGCTTTTGATAATTAGGCCGTACTTTTCGCTCACCAGCGAGCCCAGAAAGGTGGTCGGGTTGCCGGGCCTTGGGAAGGCAAGGCGGAACTTCGGCCCGTCTGCCACACGCAGCCCCTCAATGCTGTTGGTAAGCTCCCATTGCAGGGGCTTCTCCTCTACCCATCTTTCAAAGTCGCCGTTAAACACGAAGTTCTCCAGCTCCCCAAACTCGGTCACCACGTCGATGTACTTGAAGGCGGGGCGCGAGTAGAAGTTCTGCGAGCCCTCGCGGTACGATACCGGGCCGTTCAGCCGGATGGTATAAGCCTCCTCGTACAATTCTGTTTCCAGGTCGAAGCGCACCTGGCTGTCACCGTTGCCGATTTCAGCGCGGCGGCGGGCATAGGGGCCCCTCGTCTCGTCAAGCCGGATGATATGGATAGCGGCGTGCGCTTGCTTGACAAAGGCGTTGTAGGGCTGCAGAATGCGCTCTAATACCTCCTTACAGGTGAGCGCCACATTGTCCTCGTCGTAATAGCCGGACTGGTCCACGTAGGACTGCGACAGCGGCTCCGCGTTCAGATCCATGGTGTCCTCGAACACGTTCACGGCCAGCCAGACAGGCAAATCCAAATCCAGGAGGCGCAGGCAGCGGAAGACCACATCAATGGAGCGGGCGCGTCCGTAATACCGCTCTCCCGAAGGCATCACGTAGGGGCGGTTGGCCAGTGAGGCGATGCCGTCGTAGGCTTTCACGTTCCCCAGGAACGGGACCGCCAGCCACTGCTCCCGGTAATCGTCGGCCATGTGGTAGCCCCGCCAGTGCAGCTCCCCCTCTATCAGGTGATCTACCCTGAACTCGCGCTCGTCAGTAGTATAAAAGGCTTCCATCAGCCCATAGCGCAAAGCGATAATGTCGAAGGAAGCGCCAGAGCCGGAGAGCGTGCCGATCTTGCCGCCGATGCCGGGGTATTCGATCACGGCGGGGCCGAGCGTACCCTGCAGCGGCTCCGGCTCACCCGTGTAGCCTTTCTGCCACCACTCCCACCGGTGCATCCGCTCTTTGTTGTCGTGGTACTCCAGGATGAAGCGCGGGCCCCTCGCAGGAAGAACCGTGAAGGAGAAAGTAGCCACGCAGTCGATTACGGGCTCCTCCGGTGGCGGCGGGGGCGGCGGCGCGGCGCAGGAAACGGTGTAAAAGGTGCGGATATTACCGGACTGCCCCGTTACCTCGTATTCCAGGAAGTAGTCGCCGTTTGATAGGCTCTTGAACGTATAACCGGAATTGCTGGCCCCCGGGGGGAACAGGTATGAGTTGACTTCTGTGTTGGAGCCCGCCGAACCACGGTACAGGGTGACCTCTATTTCGATGCCCTCGGAAGAGTTCACGCCGTAGAGCGAAAGGAAACCCTTGCCGTTGGTGCAGCCCTGGCTTACGCTGCCGATGCTATAACTTCCCGGTGCCGCTGGCATTAGCGTTTGGCCCTCACGTAAGCGGTGTAACTTCCTTCTCCAAGCCCCTCAAACACGTTGGAATCCTGCACGTCGATGAACTGGTTCAGCGAATATTCGATAGCCCCGTCGTAGCCGGAGGCGAACACGGTAGCCGTGTAGGTGCCCCCCTGTTGCACCAGCTGCACGTCGTCTACCTTCAGCCCGCAGACGGAGACGCTGCACGAGGCTGCGTTCGCTGTTAAGGTCTTTTCGTAGCTCGGGCGCGGCGGCCTGCCGGTGCCGTTCCAGCCCGCTTTAATCTCCACTTTGGTTGTTCCCTCGCACCAGGAGTCCAGCAGCGTGCCGGATTCCAGGTGGAAGGGCTCGCAGTAGCTGCGTGTGGGGTTCTCCCGTACCTCGCCCCGCGCCGCCGTATCGTAAAATACTTCGGTGGTGGTGTCCCCGTTCGACGGAGAGGGGCATTGACGGTATAGCAGCGTTCGTGGCAAGGCTTGGGAGGTGTTTTTTTCTAAATAAAGATACGAAAATCACCTACAGCCTATGTTATGGCTTGTTTTTTCGTATTACTTGTATACCTTGTGTGAACACCCAAAATCACATCCTATGAAGATACTTTTTACCCTTGCCCTGCTGTTTGCGACCTTCACGGTGTCAGCACAGGATGCTATGTACGCCGAAAGCTGGGAGTCGACCGCTAAAAACACTGCGCCTACTGCTACCCCTGCGAAACGGAACAACACTATCATCCTTGAAACACCGGACGATTACGCCACTGCCTTGCGGAAGATGGTGAACATCCTTTCAGATGAAGGCTATGGCTTGCAGACGGTAGACAAGGATTTGGGCATTCTTACAACAACCGCTAAAGGGTATAAAGGTGGCACAATGCTGCTTAATATTCAGGTGCGGGAGGGTGATTCCACGCAGGTTATTATCCGGGGAATGTGGGATGGACTTAACCTGGAGATGTGGGGCGTTTCCACGGACAGCAAGTATAACATTGAGTACAAGGGCATGAAAGGTGGCCCTAAAATGATTGCCTGGGATGAGATGAACAAGGTTGCCTCTTCCTATAAAGGCGCGACCATCAGCTATGCTACAAAGTAACTACCCTGACCCAAACCGTTTGTTTTTGTAAGTTCTCCTTGCCAGCACAAATTCAATCTGATCACCAGTTACCCTGGCCACCAATTCTTCCGGCCCATCATGTGCTATCGACCCTCTGTATCCCCCTGTGCCGGATATGCTGGTTGCTACATTTGGAGCGCCTGCCCCGCCTGCCCTTCCGGATGCAAGCCCTGAGCCCACACCGCCTAATGCGATCAACGCCACGCCCGCTGCTATTTTGGCGGCACCCGTAGGTATGCCCATCAGCAACTCACCGGCCCCGATGGCAATCAATTTCTTCCCAAACTCAGCCGCAATCTGCCCCATAGTGTCAAGCAGCGCCCGGCCCATGTTGGCGAGTGCATCCGCGCCGGTGGCTAGCCCCTGGAACATATTTGCCAGCCCGGCGCCCAGGGTAGAGAACGCATTCACCACAGCACCGCCAATCAAGGCGCGCATCGCCTCTACTTTCTCATACCCCTCTGCCATCTTGCTCAGCACAGTATCGATGCCCTGCGTGATGCCCATAAAGTTGCCTGACTCAATATTGAACTCTGACTGAGACATGGCTGCCTGCTCATCTAAAAAGGCTTTCATGCCCTCAGAAACCTTATCCAGCTTGCTCATGAGCGGATCAAAGGCCACAGCAGCCTCCAGCGCCTCGCGTGCGAACGTTTCGGAGAAGTGCGGGATGATCTTGCCGGATAAATCCGCGAACGTCATCTTTAGTTTCTCCAGGTTGGTGTCGTTGAGTCGATCCAGCATGGCCTGCAGGAACACGATCTGCGAACTGTCGGCCTTTACGCCGCTCTCCAGCAGCCCATTGATGGCGGTACGCACGGCGGCCACTTTCGCCCCGATCACATCAAAGGAGTCCCCGTAGATAAGCGCCTGCTTGGTGGCCAGGTTAAAGGCCTTGATCATCTCGGCAATGTAGTCGGTCTGCTCTTTGAGTTTCCCGGCACTTCCGCCTCCTGTTTCCTTCTCATCCTTGAAAAGGGCCGGGGCTGCTTCCGGGGCCAGCAGCAACATCTCCTTGTCCAGTTTCTGGTTGCGCTCAATCAGGTCATCTATAGATTTTCCGGTGGCCTCGTACGCTTCCTGTAGTTTGTACACTTTATTTGCACCAGAAACGCTGCCCGTGCCGCCCAGCATGGAAGCGGAGGATGCGGCCGCCGCGTCCATGGCGGTGCGCAGCTTCTGGGCCTGCTGAACGGTTTTTTCCTGCTCTTTCTGCTGCTCTTTTAGGTCGTTGATGCGCAGCTTATTCACGGCACGTTCCTCTGCCTTTTTCTCAATCAGGCTCAGGGCCGCGCGGGCTGATGCTGCCCTAATGAGTTCCGCCGTCAGCAGCTTGTACTGCTCCGCCGCCCGGCCGGTCAGGATCTCTTCGTCTTTAAGGTTCTTGAAGTATTCCGGGTACTGCTCCTGCAACTCATCCACCGCCTTCATGCGCTCCTGCAGGGAAAGCGTGGTGTCCTGCGTGCGCTCGTACAGAAGTTTAAGCGTAACAATTTCCTTTTGAGCGTCTCGCAAACCTTCGGCTCGGGCTTTGTTGATGCCGGAGAGCGAGCCCAAGTAATCATCAGTGGCCTTTGCCGCCTTCTCCATCTCACTGGCAATCTCGGCCGTGGTGTCCGCAGATTTGCGCGAATACTCCTGATACATAATCCAGCCCGAGGTAAGTGCCGCGATGCCGATGGTCAGCAGGGAAGCAGGCGTGATCATGGAGGCAAGCGTGGCTTTGAGGGCCGCGCCAGTGCCGCCGGCAGAACGCTGCAGCTGCCCGAAGTTGGCCGTCAGTTGCTGGATGTTGTTGCCGATGCCCATCATGCCGTAGGGCACGTCCTGGATGATGCGGGCGAACTCCATGTTCACCTGGCCGGCAGCGCCCGCGAGGTTGCCCATGCTCTGGTTCACGCCCTTCACCCCGGCAATGCCGCGCGAGCCGAACCTGGCCAGGTCGTTGTTCACCGCCGCGAGCCGCTTCTGGTAACGCTCGATGTCCTTTACATCAGTGGCGTTCCGCAGGGCAGTCTGCAGGCGTTTGGCCTTTGCCTCCAAGTCGGGGATGATCTTGCCGGTGGCCTTGAAAGAGGCGAACAGCTCCAGCTGCGCCGTGTGCTTTTCGGCCTGCTGCAACTCGTCTGCCAGCCTTTCGATGTTATCGGCTACCCTCAGCACCTCTTTGGAAGTGGGTTTGAGGCCCGCGCTGACAAGCTGGTTCAATGCCTGCTGGTAGGCTACTAACTTGAGTTTATCGGACTGGAACTGGTCCCCGAAGAGTTCAGCGTTGGCCTGGGCAATGCGCAGCCGGGTACCCAATGCCTCCAGCGCCCGCTCCACCTCCTCGGTGTTGACGGTGATGGGCGGCGGCTTGACGGCCTGCAGTTTGGGCGTGGGAATCTCCGTTACCTTGCGGCTGTAGCTTTGCACGGCATTGGCGGCGCGCAGCATCTCGTCGGTGAAGCGCTCGGCCTGCTGCGTGTCGTCTGCCAAATTCAGACTTGCGCTGTTGGCCCTTCCGATCTGATCTGTGAAGGCGTTGGCCTCTTTAGTAGCGGCGTTCAGGCCTGCCCGCACGGTGTCCAAGGAACCCGCGTCAGTGGTGACCTTTAAATGAATGTCCTCGATACCGTCCGTCTTGGCGGCAAAGGCGGCAATGTCGGCGGATGTTTCCGCTAACGAAGAGTCATCTACCTGCACCTTGATCTTTACGTCGCCCACGATGCCGGACTTGGCCGCGAAATCGGAGACAGCCTGCGCCGCCTCGTTGATCTGTGCCTTTAGCTGGTTCAGGTCGGTGGACACGGACAAGTCAATGTCCGCCGTGGTGTTGGCCTTTGCCGCAAAGTTCCGCACGGCCAGCGCCGCTGCGTCCAGTTTATGCTGTATGCTGTCTAACCCCGACCCGCTGACGTTGATGCTCAGGTCTACGTTGCCCGCTGCCTGCGCCTTTGCCTGGAACGACTGGAACGCCGCCTCGGATTGCTTGAGCTGCGCCTGCAACTGCGCCAGCTCGCTCGTATCAGTGTTTACCTTGATGCCCGCCGTACCGGAGGCAAGGGCGGAAAAGGCTTTGATGGCGGAAGCAGCTTCTTTCAGGTCAACTTTGAGCCCGTCTAAAGAAGCTGTATCGGCGGCTAATTTTAAATCTACCGAAGCTACCCCGGTAGCATCCGCGGTGAAGTCCTTCAGGGCGGCAGAGGCACTGCCCAGCACATCCTTTAGCTGTGCCACGTCTGCCGTGTCGGCCTCTACTTTTAAATCTACTTTTGCACCGGCGTTGGCTTTGTCGGCAAAGTCCTGCACCGCCTGGGACGCCTGCTGCAGCTGCGCCTGCACTTTCGGCAACCCCGTTACCTGGGCATCCAGCGTGATGTCCACGCTGTTGGCCTGTGCCCCCGACAGCTTGTTGATGTAGCCGATGGCCTCGTCTATCTTCCCCTTCAGGGAGGATATGTCAATGGAGGCGGCGTTGACCTTTAAATCCACTTCGGCCGTGGTCGTGGCTTTCTCGGCAAAGGTCTTGATCTGTTCGGAGGCGGCGTTGAGCTTGGTGCGCAGCCCATCCAGGTCGCTGGTGTCGGCCTGCACCCGCACTTCCACTTCTCCGGTGCTGTCGGCTTTCGCGGCGAAACCTGCAATGGCGTTGGCAGCCTCGGTGAGGGAGGTCTGCAGCGCGTTCAGCGAGGAGGTGTCGGTGTTCACCTTCACCCCGGCCACGTTGGAGGCGTCTATGGAGAAGGATTTCACGGCAGCCAGGGACGTGTTGAGTTCTGCCTGCAGCTGAGGCAGGATGTTGGAGTCGGCATTGACCGTCACATCAATACCGATGTTATTGGCCGATTGGGCCGCAAAACGCTGTACAGAGGTCAGCGCTTCGTCCAGCGTGGTCTTGAGGTGGTTGATGCTGGATTCGTCTGCCTCCACTTTCAGATGCACGGACGTATCCTGCTGCGCCTTCTGCGCAAAGGCATCCATTGCCCGCGTGGCTTCCGTCAGTTGGGCGCGCAGCGTGTCGATCCCGCTGGTGTCGGTCTTCACCTCCAGGGAGGCGGCCTTGACGCGCTCTGCCTGCCGGGCAAATGCCTGCACGGAGGCGGTGGCCTGTGTAAGGTTTGCTTCTAACCTGGTGAAGTCGGTGCCGGTGACGATAAGGTTCACCTGCGTGCCGTCGGTCTGCTGGGCCTGCTGCCGGAAGGCCTGCAGCGTGGCAGCCGCCTGCTTCAGCGTCGCCTGCAATCCGGAAAGGGTGGAGGTGTCGGCCGTTACGTCAAAGGACACGTCCTGTATGCCCTTCGCAGAGGCGGCGAAGCCGGAGATGGCCCGCTCTGCCTCTGCCAACACGGCCAGCGCCTTACTCAGCGCGGCCGTGTCCGTGGACAGCTTTATTTTGGTGTCCCCTACCCTGGAGGTCTTGGCGCTGAAGTCCTGCACCGCTTTGGCGGCGGTGGCAAGGTTGCTCTGGAACTGGTTTATCTGCGCTTCAAGTGCGACACTGAGGTTTTCCATCAGGCTTCTTTTTTCTTTGCAAAGTAGGGAAGCAGACGTTCTGCAATCTGCCGGGCGTGCTCCAGGTCTCTTGGTGCGTTGGGCTTCGGCTTGAGGCGGTCAGATGGCAGTGATATGATCTGCTCCGGCTTGGTGCCCTTCTTCCAGTTGCCCGCCGCCCACATGATGAGGCGCGTGTGCTCCAACTCCCGGAAATGTTCGTGCGAAGCGCGGGCCGCAATCAGGCCCAACTCGTAAAACGACTTATATTCCATCTCCGCGAAGGGCACGCCGCACTCCACGCAGTAGAAATAATAAAGGTCGTCCCAGGTTACGCGCTTGCTGTCATCGGCTGCTCCGCCTTCTCCGGAGCCGAACCGTTTGGGTTTACGTTCGCCCCCGCGATGGCTTTACCTGCCTCTTTCCACGAGTCGGCCGGCATCTCCTGAATCCAGAAGTTAACCTGCTCCTCGGTGTAGTCGATCTCCTCCTCCTCTTTCAGGACGGCTTTGGCGTACTTGCTGCCCGCCACCAGACAGGCGTAGATCACGTCCGTGGCGTGGAAAGGGCTGAAGGTGTCTGTGGAGAATGCCTTGCGCATCACGTCCGCGAACTCTTGGTATTCGATCCCCTTCCATTCGCAGTAGATGCGGGCGGCCATCACCCCATAATAGAAAGGGCGGTCCTTGCCGCCGATGTTGATCCTGGTGTAGCCGGTGTAGTTCTGCATGTGCTTTTGCTGGTGTGTAGTGAAAATAAGTTGCTCGTTCAATAAAAGGAAAGGCTAAGGGCAGACAGTTCACTACACGAGCAAGCTGCCTGCCCCGCCAAATTCCGTTAGGCTACCGCCGCGTGCGTCGGGCGCGTGTCGAAGGTGAGGGTGCCGGAGTAGGTGGCGTTCTCGCCCTGCCCGCCTGTCTGCGAGAAAGAGGAGAGAATGGCCGTGCCGGTCAGCACTTTCGAACCTGCGATATCGCCGGGGGTTCCCATCGTGCCGTCCACGTCACCGCCGTTGTTAGTACCGGGACCGTACACGTAGTTCACCACGCTGGCCTGGTCATCGTCCAGCATCATGTCGATGAGGTCCTGCGCCCGCACGTTTGTCGCCACAGCGGGGTTATCGATGATCACCAGCCCGTCGAAGTCGATAGAGCCCGAGAGCGCGCCTTTCTTGCCGCCGGTGAAGTTGCCCATCTCGCGGCACGAGGCATCGATGATGGCCCGCTCCATGTTCAGGGTGATGTTGGTGAGACATCCGAGTTTGCCACCCTCCAGTTCAATCAGGAGTTCGTGGCCTTGCACATATTTTGTTGCCATTTCTGTAATTAGTTAGTTTCTCTTGTCAATTAATAGGCATCACCACCCGGCGGCCCTGTCTTGTTACTTGGTTTCCTCTTTCAGTTTGCGCTCCTTGGTCTCGCTGTCTTTGGCGCCCTGCTTCTGGGTGGGCTTCTCGTCCTCGATAGCTTCCAGGTAGGTTACCGTTTCGTTGATCTCAGCATAGCGCTCTTTGGTGCCGGACCAGGTGCCGTCCTTGCGCTGCAGTTCCTTTTTCTCTTTGTCTTGGAAGGTTTTGAGTATTTTCGCTTTCATTATATTGAATTTTAAGTGGTTGTTAATGTCGTTTCCTCCAGTATGTGCCGGTAGCGCAGGATGCGGCGGTAGACGCTCTGCGAATCCGTGTCAAAAGAGGCGGGAAAACTATCAGCACGATTGGTGCTTACCACCTGAAAGTGCTCTATAGGGAGTGGCTGCGTTAAGATCGCATTCGTGATAGCTTCTTCTATGTCGTTCAGGATTACAGTAGAGCCGAAGCCTAATGCCTGTACACTGATGATATCAAGGGTAATGGTACAATCTTCCACCACACAGCCCCGCCCGGAATGGTCGCGGTTTTTGGTCTGCGACGTGATCAGCACATAGGTTGCCGGGGCCGGTATGGTCGACTTGGGTATCTTTTCATCGTATACCGGCACTCCGATGCCTGCCAATGCTCCCAGGTAAGCGAAACGTATGTATTTATCCGGGTTCTTCATCTGTCAGCAGTTCGCCCTCGCTTACATTGACTATCAGCTTGAGCAGCACACTTGGGTGCTTGTCATTCTGATCAACCGTGGCACGCGTCATCTGTATGCCGGGAATCACTGTTCCGTCTGGCAAGCATACTATCTGTGTGCCGTTGATATTCACCACGTGGCACCAGCGGGGGTCTTGATACCGCTGCCCTCCTACATGCTCAATGTAATTATCCCCTTCAGCAGGAAGCTTAATCTTCAGCTTTGTCGGTTTGTACTCCGGTTTGTATTTAGTCATGCTCGTTTTATTTGCTCGCGTTCATTTCTCTAACCAGCCTGTCCAGTGCCTTTGCCAGCCGGGGCTTCAGCTGCGCCCTGCCCTTCACAAAAGCCGGGTACAGATAGGGCTGCGGCTTGATGCCATTTTGGCGGATACTCATAGCTATCGGATACCACGCCTCCTTCGGGATGCCTTTTCTTCGGCACCAATCGGATATAGCTTCCAGGAAATCATCAAAGCTGCCGGACTTGTAGCCCTTAAACTTCATTGCCTCCTGCTGCAGCTCTGCCGGTACTCTCACGTAAGTGCCTGTCCCGAACTCTACAAAGGCCCCGTAGGCTACCCCAACTTCTATATCTACCCGTAGCCCACCGTTGGACACATTGTTGATAATGGACTGCGCCAGCTTGCCGTAATTCTTGGGCGCGTTTACTTTCGCCTCCCGGTTCACGTCCATGGCCGTGGCCTGCACCACTGCGCCCACCAAGGCCTCCCCTTTCTGCCCGAAGGTGGCCAGCGCCTTTAGGATAGCGTTCGTGCCCGTTACCTTTGCCATCAGCTCAGGCGCTTGCAGCTTATCCTCCAATAGGCGACCGGCTCCCCAACAGGCTCGTAGGCCTTGATGACGTACTGCCGTGCCCCCTCTTTCACCTGCATATCCTTTGCAGGCTGGAATTCGGCCCGGTGCCGGATGGTAATCACCGCATCCTCGTTCATGGCAGACAAACCGGCGTTGATGGCCAGCTGGCTTGCGTCCTTCACCTGATCCTTTGCCGCCCAGGTCTGCAGCAGTTTCGTCACCTGCATGGTGTGCCCGCCGTACCCGTCCGGCATGGCCAGCTCCCGCACAAAGGTCACCTTGTGGCGCAGCCGGGCCGGGTCCAGAGGCTTAAATGCTGGCATAGCGTCGGTAGGGCTGTAGCATCAGCTGCACATCGCTCGGCATCTCAGCTTTCTGGATGTCGCGGTGCATGTATAAATAGGTCATCAAGCGCTCTACTGCCGTCAGCAGGGGCGCGGGTATATCCGCTTTCTCGGCATAGCCCACGTTCAGTCGCAGCAGGTAGTGCCCGTAATAGCCAGACAAGCAAATGCGTGTCATCAGGCTGTAAGGGTGCGCGGTGTAGGTGAGCGCGGTCAGGTCTTTGTCTGTAACAGACACGATCTCGAACGGGTAGGCATACACCTCGTGACTGTGCCGCGCATCCACAGTGATGGCCCGCTGGTACAGGTAATGGTTCGTACGCTGCTCCACTAATGCAACAGCCGTGTGAATCAGGCTGGTGATAAAGGCGTCATCATCCGCAAAGTCCACTTTCAAGAGGTCTTTGGCTTCCTGTAGGGAAATCACGTTTAATGCTGTCGCCATTATCCTTCCATGTGTTTAGATGATCTGTCAGCAGGGAAAGCAGGCTTTTTAGGCTTGTCTTTCACCTTCATATGCGCCAGGAACTCAGGAGAGAATTGGCTTAAATCAGCCTCTCTACATTGTTTCCCTCTGCCTTCTTCGCCCCATATTTTAGTATAGCCGCCTGACCTGCTTTCAATTGCTACCCTTAACTCATCACTGTTGATGGTGTGGGTTTTCGGCCTCTTCCTGTTCATGTATTCTTTGTAAGAGGCATACCTTTGCCATGTCACCATAGCAAGAATAGAAAGGCAGATTATAGTTAATAAGGTCATTTTGCTTGCTGTCTCGTGTGGTGAAAGAAAAACGGCCCTGCCTTATGGGCAAGGCCGTTCAATGGTAAGCTATCGCGGCGTTATACTACCGGGGCACCTTCAATGGCACCTTTCACGAACGCCTCCTGACGGTAGATCGGCAATGCTACGCGGCCCTCTACCCTGACAGTGATTTGGTTCGTCTGCACGTTGTTCTCATCCTCAGCGAAGAACTCCACTACAGGGTCTTCACGAAGCAATAGCTGCGCCCCCATCAGGAAGTCACCGGCCAGGAACTGACGTGTGGCGGATGGCATTGCGTTTACTTTGTAGATTGGAACGCCTGCGAGGTACATTACCCCGTTTTGCATCGACACAGCACCCAAACCTGGCAGCGTGTATTCGTCGGTGTTGCCTTTGTTCAGCAGGATGCGCGCATAGTCGCGAGGCTTCACAATCACGCCAGTGGCATAATACAAGGCCTCCTCTAACTGACCCTGTGCGTCTATTATCCTGTCTGTAGCGTTGGTATACTCGCCATCATAAGGTGTAGCAACAGGCATTAAGCCCTGTAACTGGTTCCCAGCACCCGTACCGTTTAGGATTTGGTTATCCTCCGCAACCAAGTACATCTCCAGTAGGCGGTTAGCCAGTGAGGAACGCAACGCTGGCATATCGTCCAGAGACTTGCGGGAAATCTTTAGGATACCCGCGATAAACTGTGACGGTGCGATCTTTTCGATGTAGTCCAGGTCCAGGCGCGGCTTTGGTCCAGAGTTTTCGCCCCACACGTCCGGTGCGCCCTCTCCGCCTGTCTCCTGCAAGTAGGTGAAAGAGGAAGTTGTCATCCGTCCGGTATTCAGGATGTTACGCATGTGTATGCGCTGGTTCGGCAGGTTCTGGATGCCGGAGGCTACCTGTGTGTTTGCGGCAGTCAGGCCGGAGATATTGGATAAACCCATATCACCAACGGCTTTCAGTTGCATTCTCACTTTCTTACTTTCACCGTTGGCAAATCCTTTGATTTGCTCCATATTGGCATCAATCGCCTCGTCTAATGCAACGTCGAACTTGCGGCCTTTCGACTCCTGCTCTTTGGCAAAAGTGCGGAAGCGGTTCACTTCTGTCTGCCAGTCTTCGCGCTCTTTGCGCTCCTTCTCCAGCTCGTCGCGCACCACTTGGATGTCGCTTTTCAGATCATTGTTAGCCGTTTTGAGTTCGGCATTTATTTTCTTGGCCTCCTCAGCCACTAGGTCAGCCACTGCTTTCTTAGCCTCTTCTGCATTTTTGGACATGCCTTTCTGCAGCAAGCCGTCTATTTTTTCCTGCAATTCTTTCTCTTCCATTGTTAGGAGATTATGATTTTTGAAAGTGAGTTGTATATCGCCTGGTCGATGGACGGCTGCGGCGCGGCTTTCCGGTCAGTGTCCTCTTCGGACGGCTGCTTCAGCTCGGGTGCGGCTTGTTGCCCTAATGCGTAGGCTTCTTTTTGTAGTTGTTTAAGTGCGATTTCGAGCAGGATGAAAGTATCGTCAGTGAGCGAGCCGTGGCGCAACAGCTTCACGATGCTCTTGATAGTCTTTTCACTTTCTGCCAATGTGCGGGCTTTAAACCCGGTAAAAGGGGTGTCTTCGTTGGCTCCCAGTGTCACGGCGCTGCCTTCATAGAGGTAAAGCTCACTCAGGTAGCGTATGCCGTCTTTTTCTTCCCCAGGGCGCACGGTCTTGAATCCGATAGAGTGCTGCTGCACAAGGCCCTCGCTGTAGAGAATGAGGGCGTCTTTGCCAAAGGAGGCATCGGTAACCGTAGACTCGAAATATAATCCTTTGCTGTCCTCCCGCAACACGGTGGGCTTGCCGAGCGGCTGCTCCCATTTGTGCTGGTTGAGAAAGTAGATTTCGTTGGACCCATCCGGCCCGCGCTCTTTGACGGACTTGGCAAAAGCGCCCGGCAGAATCACGTCGCGGTCATGGTCCACATTGCCGAAATTAGAGAAATAGCCGGTGACAACGCGCTTGGCGGTATCCACGTCCTTCACCTCAGCGGTAATGCTTTTATACTCCAGAATCCCCTTCATTTGCGGGTGTTTTATTTTAAAGATAAATATACTATATTTACGTACAGCCTGTGTTATATGAGGCGTTTTTCGTATTACTTGTATACCCGTCGGGCGGGTGTCCGCGGGCCTTTTACACCACGACAGAAATCATGGCATCAGACGAGGATAGCGTCGCAATGGTAGGGCAGCCGCTAAAAGTGCGGCCTGACCAGAAGAAGTACCTGAGACATGTGAAAAAGCGGGATGGCAACGCCTCGCACTTCATCCGGGTTGCTTTGGATATACACATTGAGCGGGATAAGGAAAAGGAAAGACAAAAGAAGCAGGCATGAAACTCATACTCTCCAAACTCCACAGCATCTGGCTGATCCTGACCTCTGCCCGCTTTGTGGCTGCCTCCTTGGACCGTGGCGGCAGGATGAAGGTTATCCGCACCCACTCCGACACGAAGCCCGTCACCCCCATGCAGTTGGCAAAGGAAATTAACAGGAAAAGGGCATGAGGTTCTATTTACGGAAAGACTCTGCCCGTTACTTTCAGATAGTCTATATGGGCCAGTTTGTCTTACTGCCAAGCTATGAGAAGGGTGGCGTTGGGTATGACGCTTGTTGCTACTGGCTTTTTTGGATGTTCCGCTTGAAATAAACAGAAACTTCTTAGCTTTATAGATGGACTACCGGAAACTATTGATCAAGTATATTGTCCACATCCTGGATAATGAAGGGATTAGCTACATTGACTGGCTTAATAATGATAAGGGGAGCGCGGCTGTTTTCACTGCTGAGGAAATTAAGGAGCTAAAGGCGCTTGACAAAGAAGCCGTGCGTTTATCTGGGAGAAATAAATTATAGCCGATATGGAAGAGCAGCCGCATCAACGCTAACGAATAGACTACGATCCGATGCAGTACAACTAAAATGGCAAAGAACATGTACGACGTAACTCATGCACCCCAAGTTGAAGAAAACGATGCTCTTCGTGAATATATCGAAGAGTTGACATCTGAATATATCCGCTTCAGATTCCCTTCTAACATAGACATAAAGTACAGTTATGAAGCTATTAGAAAACATTTCAAACGCTTTGATTGGGAGCGTGAATATTACGAAACAAGTAGGGACGGGATGATGATGGACGATATAGTAACTACTGGCTATACTGTTACATGCTGGTTCAAAGATAAGGTAACAGATAAAGATTTGCTTGAAGAGTAACACCCATCATGCGACTGAACGACATTGTACGCGTAAAACTCACAGACAAAGGCTACGAGGTTTGGAGGGAGAGCCGTGCACGGATGCTACCACCGCCCTACTGTGACCGCGACGTATCGTTCTACAAGGCAAAAACACTGGAGAACGGGTATGTGGAGTTCGTGCTGTGGGACCTGTTCACCATCTTCGGCCCTGTGCTGCAGACGGGGGGATGTGACATCATCGTGGAGATCGTGCCTGTGATAAAGCACCGCTTCACAGACTACGACCTGCAACAGCACTTGAATTAGCCCGCATTATCGGCAAGCCATCCACATCCAGCTTCGCGATTGTGGCATGACAACATCGACAATTCACCACGTTCTCCGCACTCAGGCCCGTGGCCCCCGGATACAGCGCGTAATCTACGCCGCCTGATGCCCGTGGCACCTCAAACAACTGATTCAGCGGAATAGGCTCTTTGCTCCCCATCAGCGTGTGACTGTGCCGGGTCCGGCTGTCATGCACGGGTATCCATACCTTCTCCGTTTCAAACTCCGCCTCCTCTGCCACTGCCTGCGCGGCCTGGTTCGCGGCCGTCGTGCTCTCTGTGCGGGCGATCCGCATGGCCCTGTGGCGGTTATAGTCCGGGCTGGATAGCTCCTCTGTCATAAAGCGGGCCGTCTCCACCAACCCCATCTGCTGCTCCTGTGCGAGGGCCAGCAGCTTCTTGATGTTGTTCACGGTGGTCACGTCCACTTCCGCTACCCGGCTCGCGGCGTGGCTCAGGAAGTACTGCGACATGAGGTTGCGCCAGTACTCCGAGCTAAACGCGATGCCGATGGCCTTTGTCTCCTGCTCCGGGGTATAGCCCTTGCCTTTGATGTGGTTCCGCAGCCACTGCGTCTGGTAGCGGGCGTGCTGCACCCCTATGCGCTCGTAGAGCTTCCTATAGGCTTCCCGCATGACTTCGTTTTGTACAATCCCCGGCAGGATAAACCCCAGCAAAGGCGTTCCGTTCTCTTTGATATGTGCAATTACGGCTTTCGTCTGCTTGTCCAGCGCGGCCTTTACGAGCTTGTAGGCCTGCAACTCGTAGGCGTGGTGCAGGGTCTTGAAGGTGGCGGCGTACTGTTCCTTATTGAGTCTCACACCAACAGGAAATATAGCGATGCTATAATGGCGGCGAAGTAGAGAGCCGCAAAGGTGTTTGCTTTGCCCTTAGACCATTCCTGATTGCCTTTTTCATATTCCGGCTTTAGGGTATAGTACAAAACGCCGTCAATCATCGTTTTATCGTATCTATCTTCCATCTGCTTATGATTTATCCTTGTCAGTTTCCTCTGTCCTGTTAAACGCGTTGCTGAAATCGACCTCTCCCATCATCACATCATCTATCAGCTTATAGGTGCCGGGAATGTACACCTGATCCATCGCCGGGTTAGGAGACTTGCCCCATCCCTTCACCTCGCGCTTCTCGTTCGGGGTCAGGTCCCAGGACTTGTCCAGCCACTCGGCGATCTCTTTCATATCAGCCGCCATCTCAGGCAGTGAAGAGGTGTCCAGCTTAATCACAAACCTTTTCCCTGTCCGGGCAAAAACCGGATCGCATAACGCCCGCGTCAGCGCCTTGCTGATACGTTGTGCCACTGGGTCCAGAGCGTTGTATACCAACTCTTTGCCTGCCTCGCTCTTATTGTTGTAGGTACTGGCTTCCTGATTCAGGTATTGAAGCGGTATATGCAAAGCCCTATAAATCTGCTCGTCTGTCAGTTTAAGGAGTGCTAACAACTCCATATCCGCAATAGTAAGTCCGATGCGCAGGAAGTCAAGCGGAACCGCCCCGGCAACGACTCGGGCATCTTCCTCCGTGGATGATTTGGCTATGCGCAGACGTTCTTTGAAGCTATCCCCCTGCTCTTTATTCCAATAATCCGCTACATTCTTGGGGGAAACCACCCCCAGCGTCCCGCCGTTTTTAAGCTGCTTGTTTACCTCCTTGTTGCCATAGTTAGATCTGGATAAGGCCGTGTCCAGTATCGCACGGAAGGCAGATTGCCCGTAAAGCTGCGCACCGGAAGTACTCCAGTCAGGGTTGTATGTTTTTGCGTGTATCACCTGATGGGCGGGTATAATATCCTCGCTATAGCTCACCCGGTAGCCTTTTACCGGGTTATAAATGCCGCCTGATATGATCGTGGTTTCCTGTGCGGGCAGCGTGAAGAGTTCGTTAAACTTGTTGTTGGCAGGGTCTGCACCATTTCGATATATGTAGGTGTCCCCCTGCAGTATGAGCGAGCCCGCCATCTCCTCAATCAAGTCGTTAATGGATTGCGTCTCGTTTGGCGTATCGATCACCTTCTGTATGTCTGGGTGCGAGTTTTCATCCAGCACCCTGCTTTTCAACAGCATAGCGGCAGTCTTGTTCTCAATTGTGCCACTTTGTATCAGGTTGTCATATTTCTTGATCAATTGCGTGTCCTTCACCTGGTAAACAAGCACCGGACAGGCACTGAGCTTGTTAAGAATCAGACTGGTTCCCGAAAAAACTGCCCCTACGTTCTGATACCCATGCTTGATAAACGATTCTCCGTCCGTATCGAGAGCAATGGGCTGGTCGTTCCCAAACCAGCGATAAATGCTCCGGGTGTATGCATTTATCTGTTTGTTAACCTCCTTTTGCACCTGCGTGTCAATTGCCTTCTGTGAGGGGTTGGGGTTAAAAAAATCGAAAAGTCCCATTTTCTTAGTCTGTGATTAAGGTATATGTTAGTTAAACCACTGCTCGCGTACTTCCGTCAATCCAAGTTCGTAGGCCGCCCACACAAGGGCATCAATCCTGTTCGGGGATTTCTCCCCCTTTTTTGCTTCCCAAGTAGTCATTTCAAGTTCTAACTCTATGAATTCGCCTACATGGTGCGCCTTGCCTTGTTCATATAGGGCAGACACCGGTTCTGCCCGCGTGAATTTGTCTTTTGTGGCATGCACGGCAGTATAGGGAATGTTGGGTGCCACGGTGCGCAGTACTGTTTCTATCAGGTCCCCACCATTATTGACTTCTCCCACTACCCTGTCGGCGTTCCACCTACTGTAAGCCTGCGCGGCCACGCTTGCCCACTGTGTCGGGGTATAAGTGCCTGTCAGATCTTCGAGGGGGTAAAAGTGCCCGTCTGTGCCTACCCCTGCCACTATAATGCCTGTCTCATCTGACTCATCCTTAGAGGTTACGGCGGGGTCTATAGAGACTACAATTCTTCTTATGGCTGGCGCTTTCTGCACCCGGTGGGCATTGATCATATCATCGTCCCACAGGGCAAACTCTGAATCGTCAGCAAATTCCCCCTCTTTGAAGCGCTTTCTTTTGCGTGCCGGCAGCGAGTTGAGCATTTCCATATAGTCCTCTGAAATATTGTCCAGATTGTCCATAGGGTTCATTTTGATGCTGCCGTACCTTTCTTTCTTCAGGGGCACATTGCTTTCTGGCTCCATGTTCTCAATAAACACCTTGTAGCTCCAGTGTTTTTTAGAAGGCGGGTTTTCATCCACAAACAGCATATTCTTGCCCATGTGCAGTTTCCCGTCATCGTCTACATAGCTGCAGTTTTGGGCAAGGCGGGTTTTGATGGTGCCGTATGCCTCATAGCTGATCTGCGAGGCTTCATTGAGGAAGATGGTCAGGAATTCCATACCCAGCACTTTTTCTGTTCTGTCTTTGTCATCCAAGCCGCCTAACCAGATTTCAGAACCGTTCGGCAGGGTTATAAAGAAATCCTGGTTGTTCCACTTCACGATGAGCAATGGAAAACATATCTTCAGCACTTTTTTCAGGGTGTCGTACCAAATGGCGTTTTTGGCGGCATTGAAACGGAAACGGGCTATTAAGTGGCGGGAGCCGGGGAATTTGCAAGCGATTAAGACGATGGCAAAGATGATGATGAAGGTTTTGCCAGACCTGCTACCGCCAACAAGCAAAAACTCTTTAGCCTTGGTGTTAAGGAGTTCGACTGCCCGCTGTTGTATGATGGTCTTTTTAAACACTGCCTAACTTTGCGTCTTCGCTGTCTACTTGGATAACGATGCTTGGCTTCTTTTGGTCGTTGTCTGACTCAAAGAATCCTAAGTGTTTACCAATGGCCTCCGTCGCTTTATTGGCGCCAGAGGAATCAAATTTGTAATCTCCGGATTCAACCCATTTCTCGCCATCGTGAATCATTACAGGCTCTGCCTGCATACAGCGATTGGATATATCAACAAATCTTTTCAGAACCCATTGTGAATCAATACCTAATGATTCTGCAAGCTCTTGGCGAAGCTCCTGTAGTTTGGCCTTGACCTTAACATTCCTCAACAGCCTTGACCCTTCCGCATAGGCTGATTCAGAGGCGTACCCTGCCCGAATAGCCGCCTGCGTTGCGTTAGAGTCTACAAGGTACTCTTCAATAAAACGCTGCTGCTTATCGGTCAGCTTTTGCTCCTTCTCCTTCGCCGGTTCCTTCTTCTGCTTTGCCATTTACCTGAATTGTCTACATGCGGTAAAACCAGCCAGAGTTACCCCCGGCTGGCCTTGTTCACCCCATTTAACCCTTAAACGTAGAGCACTAATATACGCATTTATTAGAATATAAATAATGCAGCCTATGTTATTGCAACACTTTTTTACGGCTTTTTTGTCTTGTCG
>Ga0210040_10000859_pt1 | contig 48576 bp, 38 predicted proteins | sample CryGeyCG12114_NA_FD_185462 | JGI IMG/M metagenome (GOLD analysis project Ga0210040, IMG submission 185462) | Groundwater microbial communities from aquifer - Crystal Geyser CG19_WC_8/21/14_NA (SPAdes) (version 2) | ecosystem: Environmental > Aquatic > Deep subsurface > Groundwater | place: USA...
CCTCAAAATTTAAAAAAGGATCAATTATTAGTCCTAAGCATTTGATTTGTTGAGAAGCATATAGAATACATCCATCGAAATTTAAGTAAAAGTCTTGAAATTCGTTTCGAAGAGATGGTTTGGAAATTACTAAAAACTTTGCTTTGTCCTTATTTAAATGCAGTTTATTTTTGTCCACCCACTCAGATAAGCTGTTAAGATCGTCATAAATTATTTCCTTTAGTCTGTCCACTTCAGTAATGTTTCCACAAAAAGCCAAGTTAGTATCATCAGCAAAGATTTCAGTGAAACTATGCTTAAGTGAAGCTGGAAGGTCATTTATATAAAGAGAAAATAATAATGGCCCTAAAATACTACCCTGAGGAACTCCGATAAGTGTTTTTCTAAGGTTGGATTTTAAATCACCTATCGACACAAACTGAAATCTATTAGTCAGATAATCCCTAAGCCAAAAGTCGGAAATACCACAGTCACTTAGTTTTTGTAAAAGTAGTTCTCTGGGTACACTATCAAAAGCTTTTCTAAGATCAATTGATACCAGTACACAAAAGTAGCCCTCGTCAATTTTAGTTTTCATAAAGTCAGTTAAAGCGATCATCGCATGCTCAGTAGAGTGATTAAATCTAAAACCAAATTGCTGTCTACATAAAATATTATTTTTACATACGTAGTCAGAAAGGCGATTAAAATATATTTTTTCAAGTAAGAGAAGTAAGGGAGAGGAGATAGAGATTGGCCGAAATTGGTTAGGTAGAGTTGCATTAGTCACTTTAGGAATTGGAATGACTTTTGTAATTTTCAGGTCAGTAGGAACTATTCCCGTTTCAAAAGACAGTTGTGCGAATTGGGTGACAATTTCTAAGAAGTTGGGCACCGGAAAAAGCAAAGATAACATTTTCATACTAATCCCTAAATGATCTTCAGTCTTTTTTAGCTTATGTTTTAAAGATTTCCATGCTTGAAGTACTTCAAAATTTGTTACATTCTTTACTTGAAATTGAAAATTTTGATTATTGAACACCGAGTTTTGGTTAAGAAGAGTATCAGAAGGTTCATTATTTCCAATAAATGCACAGTTACAAAAATACTCATTGATTAGCTCAAGATTTGAATCATCACTCAAAAAATTGTTTTTACTTTGCTGTGGATTAAATAAGTGTTGATAAGCCTTCCACAATCCATTTTGAACTGCATAGTTTGTTACATGATTATTGAAATCTTTATTAATAGATTGCTTAATTATTCGATCCAAAACTTTAATGTTACTTTTATCAGAAATCTGTTGATACATTTTTTGTTTTTCCTTTATAAGAGATTTTGTAGCATCAGAAAAACGTATTTGAATTTTTTTAACCCGGAATTTTTTTGTGATTTTTGGACTGTGAAGATCAAAAAGAGAAATAAGAAATCATGTCACGAGTGAAAATTGTGGTATCATGCTCATTAATAGAAAAGTGATCCACGTGATCAATAAAAGTCTCCCAGTTAATTGAGTTGAAGTTGCGAAATTGTATTTCTTTTTGAAGGACGGTTTTTTTATCATGCGAGAGAGTGCATAGGGTCATTTGATGATCAGAGATTGAAGGATCTACTACAGCGGAAATATTACAGTCTTTAGAATTAGTGATGATTACGTCAAGTAGATTATTACCTCTGGTCGGGGAATTAACTATTTGAGAGAAGTTGTATTTCTTACACTGATTTATGAAAAGCTTGGCACAGCCACTATCACCCATCAAATTTATGTTTAAATCACCACAGAGCACTACCCGCTTGTTCAATGTGCTGAAATAGTCGAAAAGTTTATCGATGTTTTCCAAGTCTCCCAGGATTGGTCCAGTTCTGTATATTACACAAATAACAAAAGACTTATTGAACTTACATTGTACTGACATGCATAAAATTTCTAAATTAGATGGTGTGATTAAATTAACATTGTTAAGTTCCATTTTTTTACATTTAAATGATGAATTTAAAATTATTGCTACCCCACCGCCGTGTAACTCTCGGTCTTCACGAAAAATTTGATATCCTGATGGTACAAAGCAGTAATCGTTTGGTTTTAACCAAGTTTCTGTCACACATAGTATATCGATTTTGTAATTATTTAAAAGGAAATATATTTGGTCCAGTTTGTTTCGTATTGATCTCACATTGATCTGTCCGATATGAAATTTCCTGCTTTTCCCGCCTAGTCACTCCATGCTTTCCAAAATTTCCACCGGGCGGTAGTTCGTTAGAGAACTAGAACTAGTCTCACCTCCAACTGCTGGTGATATTCTAGGCCGTTTGTTTGCTCTTTGACTAGCAGATCTAGTCACACGGGGCGAGTTTTTTTTTTCCAGCTGCTCAATTTTGGTCAAGTCCTTTCTGACGGAAACTTTTTGAAGGCGGATATGATTTTTTAAAAGTTTGCAGTTTTTTAAGGCTGTAGACTTCATTTTAGGATTTTGCAAAAAGAGTCTGATTGGTCTAGGGTGATTTGCGTTTTCTTTTTTGGGGCCCACTCTATCGTGCATGACCATCATGTAATAATCTGGTAAGATTAGAGTTATCAATTCAGTCAGCATTTCTTCTCCTTCCGTATTCTCTGGAATGCCCATGACGATGAGGTTATCTCGTCTTTTTATTCTGTCAGTCTGCTCCTTAATGTCATCTCTGCAATCTTTGATGGAGGACTTGACATCTTCGAGTTCATCTTGCATATGTAGACCTTTAGATTCCAGCTCCCGTACACGATCATATATTAGATTGGTTTTCTCCTCAACATGTTGTAGCCTTTCATTTATTTTTGCATCCATGGATTTTATTGCTTGTAATACGGTGACTAATGTAACTTCTTCGCTTCTTTTTTGCTCATTTACATAGTCTTTTTTAGGTGAATGATCGACAACCATAATGTTGAGTTCCTTATGTATTTTGTTTTTGTTTCTGGTTTCACGATAGGAGATGAATTAGTCAGGTTGACTTTAGGTAAGTAAATTTAAATATTGTATATGTAAATTAACAACTTATCTGCTTATGCAGGTTGTTGCATTGAAGTTTCCTTTTATCTCCGCTATTCTCTTCAGCTAAAAAGGAAACTTTTTCAAAGATTTATGTACGTACGTCGTGCGTACCATCAAGATCTGTCAGTTTCATAGCAGATACGAAAAGACTGACTGACCGACAGACAGACAGACAGACATTGCGTTTCCTAAATTAGCGGATACCTCCTGCTACTTATAATCATTTTGGCCGGCTTATTGTAATTGTACACTTGAAGAAAATTTGTGGTTATCTAGTACCCTTCAAGCCTAACCTAACCGTTGAACAGAAACTTAGGTAATAAAAAGACTTATTTATTTATTTAAATCATTGGTCAATCAAAATCTCATCTGTCAAATCAAATAATACTAAATAAGATTTAAAGTTCTTAACATATTTACGTGTGCATATCAGAGTCAGCAGTTAACGATAAAGGCACTACAATCTAATCAGTGTGTGAAAATTGTCGTCGTGGACTCGGACCCTGCACTTCGACCTGTTTGCTTATCAAGAAGACAATTGCGTAGTCAATCAAGATCGACATTCAAATTATACTCGAAGTAGATACGCAGTTTCGAATCGAAACTTTCGATTACCTATAAGGAAATATCATTAATCATTGGTATGCGTTCTTTGACTCAAATATTACCGATTTTTGGGCACTATTGTGTAATATTGTATTCACAAACATGATTTTCTGTTTAGAACTCCTTGTCCAGACAGCAAATTCAAAGTAAACCATGAGGAGCGCAAAAATTTGCCAGACGGCCCTGAAACTAAGGGGCAGTCGACAGTTGTTTACAAACGGAAGGTTTGTTGCCAATAGTGCAAAACAACAGATAGAGGTTAAAACCACGAATGAAGTATCAAAATCAGATCAACGGTCCGAAGTCACTCTCAAAGATGAAGGGGCTGTTCAGAAGCGGCCTTCATTTGTGAAGGAACTGTTTCTCGGAAATTTTGATACTACTGTATTGACTTACCCTGAAGTTTTAGACAAAGACCGGCTAGAAACGCTGCATGAAATGCTCAAACCCATTGAACGATTTTACGAGGAGAAACGTTAGTAAAGAATATATGATCAGCATCTAATGTTGTTTAACTCTAATTTTCTTATGAATGTCCTATGCGCAGTCGATTCCAAACAGATAGACATTGATGGTAAGATTCCAAAAGATGTCCTAGATGGCCTTAAACAATTAGGTTTATTTGGTCAACAAGCTCCTCCAGAGTATGGGGGTCTGGGGTTAAATAGCACGGAATACGCTCGAGTTCAAGAAATTACCAGCTTAGATGGGGGAGTTGCGGTCACTTTGGCTGCTCATCAAGCTATTGGATTCAAAGTAATTTATTATTTGCACCGACAACCGATAGCCGACCAAATTGTTTTGTAGCTATATGTTGGTCTAGTTAGTATTTTGGTGTTTTTATCTTTCACGTCGATTTTTAAGGGGCTCCTTCTGTATGGAACTGAAGAACAAAAGAAGAAATATCTTCCTAATTTAGTGACAGGGGATACTATTGCCGCATTTGCGTTGACAGAACCAGATTGTGGTTCGGATGCAGCTTCCATCAAAACTAAAGCTACGTTGTCGGATGATGGAAAAACATGGTATCTATCTGGCAGCAAAATTTGGATTTCAAATGGAGGAATAGCCGATTTTTTTACCGTCTTTGCAAGAACTGCGGTAAATATTCTTTCTGCTGCTGAAAAAAGTATCGTCAATCAATTAATGTTAATTTTTGCTGTCATGTCATATTTCTATGTAGGATGATAATGTGACCGTTAAATCGCACAAGAAAATTACTGCTTTCTTGGTTGAGCGCAAATTCGGTGGGATCACAAGTGGAAAACCTGAAGACAAACTGGGAATTCGAGGCTCAAACACGACAGAACTTCATTTTGATCAGACTCCTGTACCTGTTGAAAATGTTCTTGGAGAGGTTGGCGGAGGCTTCAAAATTGCTGTCAACATTCTAAATAGTGGAAGATTTAGCATGGGTAGCGCAAGTGCAGGTGATTTCCTAATTAATCAATTTCTACACGGTTTCAGTGTATCATAACTCATACGCATACTCTTTGCCTGAAAGCATTGTGCAGTGCCTCTATTTGTTCTGTTTGACTGCATAATGAGAACAAGTTGTTGAATAATTACCCCTTTACTGTCATGCGTTGAGTAGTGCCAACTATTGAGATGCTGCAATCGAAAAATTTACAACTATCAATTTTTCGTATCAGGTGGAATTAAGAAAATTATTGAAGCGGCGTCAGAACATGCCATAAATCGGAAACAATTTGGGAGGCCATTGAAAGATTTTGGACTTATCCAAGACAAATTCGCTAGAATGGCAATAAACGCGTATGCTATGGAAAGTATGACATACATGACTGCAGGGATGATTGATAGTGACGAATATGAAGATTGTGCTGTGGAGGCTGCCATTGTCAAGGTATCAGCATCAGCTTCATGCAACGAGTGTTTACTGAATCCGAATGCCGGGTAACTTCTATAATTCATCATGTTTTTTTGTATTTCCGAAGGTTTTCAGTTCAGAGGGAATGTGGAATATGGCAAGCGAGTGTTTACAAGTTTTTGGGGGCATGGGTTACATGAAAGACTATCCTATGGAAAGAATTTTACGTGATGTCAGAATTCTGTCCATTTTTGAGGGAACAAATGAAATTCTTAGATTGTTCATTGCGTTGATGGGTATGGTTTCTCATCCGAATTCGCATTATATTTATAAGCCAAAGTGAGCCAAAGCGTTTTATTGTTATCCCACGTTGATTTTTAGGACTTCAACATGCTGGAAAAGGACTTAAAGATTTAGTAAAGAAACTTAGAAATCCTTTCCAAAATCCTACTCTTATCTTCCAAAAAGCTATGCAAAGAAGTCGCCAGGCTCGAGATGATCCCAAATTGACTTTGAATTTAAAATCTTATATCCATCCTGCATTAGAGGACTGCGCAAAGCTACTAGAGTATTGCGTGCTCCGGCTACAATACGGTATTGAGATTTCGTTGCAAATTCATGGCAAAAACATTGTCGAAGCTCAGTTTGACTTGAAAAGGATTGCCGATTCCATCATTGATATTTATGCCATGACTTGTGCTATTAGTCGTGCTTCCAGGTCTCATTGCATTGGTTTGAGAAATTCGGATCTTGAGGTATAATTAGTTATTTTTAAACTCGTTTTTTATGCACACATGCAGTATGGATGGGATTCACAAGTAACTGTTTCATATTTTCATTCGCAGATTTCCCTTGTGAAGTTATTTAGTGAGGAAGCCGCTGCGAGAGTGAAAAACAACATCCACTTTTTAGTTAATGGAAAACTTAATTCGAATGATACCGTCATAAAAGCGATTTCGGATAAAATCATGGAGAATAAGAGCTACTGCTTTGAGCATCCTTTGAAACGAAATTTCTAATGGGAACATAATCGTATCGTATCATTAACATAAGTTATTTAGAAGTTTTTCAATCGATGTTTAAAAAGTTGTTGATAAATTCAGATGTGAAGATACCGCGCTGCGAGATAACTAAAGTAGTAACAGTTGCACTACACGAGATTTTAAAATGTTGATTGTATTCCATACTTGCTGATGCTGATACCAAAGCTATAAATAAATGTTATTTGTGTATTTAATCATGGCATTTCTTGTTATTAGTGTATTTAATCGTGAATTATCTTAATATTTGTGACCTCCACTGTTTGCTAAAATCGAACTACAAGAAGCAGATAGATATAAATGAGGCATACCACAGACGTGTTTAAATAAGTTTCTCTAAGAAATACTTTATTTTATCATATTGATAATTTCAAGACAATAATTAGAGAAACAGGATTACATAAAGTAGGTTTTTGGACGAACGTGAGAGTACTTGGGGAGCGTTCGCTTTTGCTCAATTCTCTTGGGAAGAGGGAATCGAATCTTAGGATCGTGGAATTGCTTAACTTGTGGTCGCCGACATTTCGATGCCAAAATCTTCTCCACTCTGATGATCTAAAAAACAAAAGAGTAAAATGTTTGTCTTATGAAGAAGGGTTCTTTTAGATTACATAATAGCAATACGCAATAATAAGATTGTAGATACGAGTCCATAAAAACTTTTTCTATACCTGGATTGAATGAGCACGAGCTCTATGACGGGCACCCATATCCCTGTAACAAGCAGTGACAGCTTCTGCTTCCCCTAATTCACGGTACTCACGGTACATGTTGTGGGTTCCAGATCGAGAATCGTAACGTAACCAAATTCCAAAGTTCTTAACACGAGTTGGAGAGCTTTCTGGGATCTGAAAATGCAATAATATCGTTAACACATGGGTTTCACTGTATCAATTTAATGCGAGCAACCATGGTGAGGTAAATGACTTCGCTTACTTCTTTGATAGAAACGATCTCTCCTGTCATCTTTTTAAACTTCCGGAGATGACGCAAGAAATACCAAAATCTTGATTTTGCAACAACTTGTTCTGGAGCAAAGATTTTCATTTGGTACAATGGTGGATTTGGCTCCTTCTCAGATGGCAACTTGCGGCCAATCACCACATACTGCTTCAACTACAAATAAAACGATATTTTAGAATCATAAGTTTCAACGTGCTTAAAGCCGGATAGAAAATGGATCGAACTTGACCCGCATATTAAACCGGTATCCAACACAAAAATCATTAAAGAACAAGTGAAACCTTGAACATCTTGCCGAAAACAGATATTTAAACAACATTGTACAGTAAAATTCATGTTGTAAATCACGAGAAATCAGTGAAATCAAAATTTTAGTAAAAAACTACTGAAGAATTGATACACGATTTTTTATTATTCTCAATCAAAAAGTCGCAAAACAATATCATAAATACATTCAGCTTAATTCAGATAAAACAACGCATACAATGTTAATTAAACTTACCAATCCCTTTGCCTTCATTTTTAATTCTTGAAACTAAAAAATTATTTATAAAATAACCACCCCACTACAGTAAAAATCTTTCAAACTTCACCAAGGCCCTGTCGAACACCGTCACGTTCTCTGTATGCCATATGCCTGCGTGCTCAAATTTTAATCATTGCCACCATTGCCAAGTACAATAGAGTGTTCAGCATTTTCAACATTCAAAAGCGTGTGCCTTGTTTCAACGATTTACTCTATGATTGACTATTTTACATGTTGTTGAGTGGAGTGTAGGAAATTCGGGTCTTGTACTGTTTGTAAGGAAATGATAGCTGACCATACGTGACCACCACTGCATGAAGGCCTAAAAAGCTAAATAAATCGCATTAAGTTTTAGTATGTTTCTAAAAGTATTCTTTTTTAGTGCCCGATTGCTGGAGCTTTTAGTTTTGGCAATTTTTGATTATTGAATGAATTGGGTAATGTTTTAATTTGAAGTGTTTGCATTGCAGTGAGTTTTCGTTGCTGTAATGCGATGCCGAAAAATCGCATTTGAGGAGTTGAGGCAAAGTATAATCTTGCATGAGAGCGAGGACTAGAAGGGTTTTTGCAATTTGCTTTGTGCTCACAGTTCAAAATTCAAAATTTCCATATCAAGGCACATGGAAAAGTTACATTTCTGTTTAGATATTAAACTCGATTAAAATCAAATCTTAATCTTATTATTTCACTACTGAACGGGAATACTATTTTATGTGAAATTGAAATTTAATCAGAAATGATGCAACTTTTTATGCATCATGGGTCATTTTATTGAAATTTTCTTTGAAGAACATGAGCAGTTGAATATAAAAACCTGAATTGACAAGATTCATTTCCCGTTCATGCAACAAGTCGTATAACTTTTATCAATATTTGCTAACGGCTTTGAACAAGAGGTCGTTTAGAAAGAAATGAAATGAAAAATAATATGCAGTTTCATGTTTTCATTTTAAAACGCTATGATTTGCAAATCGCAAATTCCGATTACAAAGCGTTTCATTGAAGCCAGCAGTTTAAACAAAACTCTCAGTCAATCTTGTGTTTATTTTTAATTATTACTTGCTGATCATGCATTCAACAGTCTTTTTGGGACGATTTGTATTGACGAAAATTAATTCATACATTTTCCCATGCACCCTGAAGCTGCCAATGAGAAATATGAGAACCTTGTGGGCCACACATAAACTCGCATACACGCAAAACTCAAACTCAAGTTGTCGTGCCCTATTGCCTATTCGACTACTGTTCCTCGTCCGTTGTTTGTTTTTTATCAAATCCTTGTTTGTATTTTCTAATGTTTGCAATTGTAGTAATTTGAGACTTTTTTTGCTTATAAATTGTTATTAAGTAAGCATTGATGAAATAATCTGGATATCTACATTCTCCTTTAATCTTAAATTGTCTGGTTTTGGCGTACAGATGTTATTCACATGGTGATGAACGCACATTTACCGGTGTTCCAAAACAAACATGTGTCCGACTTAATGGAAGATAAAGTGTTTAGTGTCAGTATCAGACAAACTATTAATCCGGTATAAGAATGGAGATGATTGCCCTCCGGAACGTTTGGAGTCCAACTTAATTCGAGTGAAAGTTACAAAAAGGTACGTTCACTGAACGATAATATTGCATCATCTTTTGAAGGTTATTCTCTGTTTTTATTATAAGTATTTGCGATGAAACAAATGTGATTTTCATTTTGAATCATGCAGTGGACGAAACCATCGGACGCTGCTCCTGTAGCTATTTTTCCTATCTTGTTAAAAGTGGAATTGGAATGTATATTCAAAGTCTTTGTCAACAAATGGATGAATCCATACTGAATAGTTTGGTGAGCACTCCAAATGCGGTTCAACAAGCTAAGGTAAATCTCTATGGTCATTTGAATCAGTTAAAAAAATATATATTTTCATTGGTTGATTTGTTGTACTTTTAAAGGCACTTCAATATTTTGAGGAACTGAAGACTTCAGAAGCTGGATGGCAGTTATGTCTTCAGGCTTTGTCTACAAGAAGTTATTCCAACGATCATATTCAATTTTTCTGCCTTCAAGTGATTGAATACTTCGTTAAAAATCGTTATAGCTCTGCTCTTCCACATCATCAGCAAATATTACGAGAATTTCTGTGTCAATGGGCTAGAACTCAAGTAAATTGAATAACTTTGGCTATAACCAAGAAAGATTTATTGTTATTGAATGACGGCGAAAATTATAAACTAAAATCTTTTAAATTTCCAGAATGGTAGTGATAGTGGTTTTCTTCGAAACAAAGTTGCACAAATTTTTGCCTTAGTCTTCACTGTAGACTTTCCGAACCGGTGGCCATCGTTTTTCAACGATTTGATGTCTTCAATGCAAGGGGGTTTAAAATCTGTGGATCATTATTTGCGAGTGCTGTTAGCTATTGATAGTGAGGTGTGTTAACATAACAATTCAACCTACTATATGAATAAAATTGTAATTCTTCTTCACCCCAGTTTCATGAATTATAATAAAATAGATTGCAGACCGGGAAATTTGCAGGACTAATCAAGAACTGCAAAGAAATAATATGCTCAAAGATTCTATACGAGAAAAGGCTGTTACTGATTTAGTTAATTCGTGGTATTTCATTTTGGTAATTATCTAATACGTATTATTCAGTCTAGTTACTTTGATTGTTATCTCTGGGTTATATATGTTAACCTAATTGATTATATTGGCTTTGTCTTGTGCAGAATACCTGTGAGTCTGATGATCCTTCTGTGGTGTCCCTATGCCTTCAAGTAGTTGGGAAATATGTTTTATGGATTGATATCAACCTAGTTGCCAATGACAGATTTGTTCCGGTGCTCGTGAAACTCTTGTCCCATCAAGCGTTGAAAGAAGCTGCTGCGGATTGCATTCATGACATTATAATGAAAGGAATGGATCCCATTGTGAAAGCAAAGCTAATTGAATCTTTTAGTTCCGTCTTAGCAAGTGCAGGGATTTGGCAACAACTCAAGGTATGGTATGCTGTCCTTCGCTAACTTTATTAATTTTTTGATGATCGGATCGGAGACTCATGATGAAAGAAATAATAATACGGATGATATTGTATCTAATATGTGCGAAATTCACAATTTTATTTCAGATAAATGATGACGGAGAGTTTGTAGGGCGTTTAGGGAAACTTCTGAACTGTATGGGTGTGAATCTTATGGAAAGCATGCAAAAAGTGAGTAAATTAAATGATGCCAAAGGAACTGAAACTGAAGATATGATTAGATACGCTGTAGAATCTAAACTGGATTTCATGTTGGAAGTCCTGGGAAACATTTATGATGACATTTCCTGCACTGTGTTCGATTTTTCTCGAGATTATCTTCATGTAAGTTTATTTTTACTTTTTTACTTTCTATTATCATAGCAATGGAAACATTAATTAAATATTTATTAATATTTTTTTATTTTCAGTATTTAAAAGCCAAACCGTCACTGACTGAAGCAGACGTTAAATATGTTAAGAAAACGCTTGAAATAATTACGAAAAAATTCCGATTCGACGAGGAGTATAATTTTGATCATGAAGGAGAAGATGAAGCATTATTTATGGAATATAGGTATAAGGGAAATCCTAGTTTCTTAAAAATAAACCGTTTGTCAAAATTCTCAATGATATAATATTTTCTCTTTATTCATTACAGGAAGCAACTAAAAGTGATTTTCGACAATATCGCAGCCATTGAAAAGGAATTCGTTATAGAACATGTTCAGAATTTGCTTAATATGGTAGTTCATAAATGGAGAGAACTTCCATTTGAGGTGAGTTGTAATAATTTGCTCAAATTATACTGTTTTTTATGTAACCTAATTAATGATATAATGTATGTATATTTTTGTATTTTGTTAGGATGTTGAGACTGCGTTATTGATGTTTTATCACTTGGGTGAAGCAGTGCATACCAGTGGCGGCTCGCATTTTTCTGCCGATCTTGAAAAGTCCTCACCAGTTCAAAACATGGTATTCCTTCTTGTCAAGTCTGATGTGAACATGCATAGTCATGCTGCAGTCATTCTTCAATATTTTGAAACTATTGCACGGTAACTTCACTGTTTGTTTTACTTGATTTTTATTCCTTAAATGAAATGCCATTTTTTATATAAACGGTTTTTACTATTTAGGTACGAAAAGTTCTTCACTTGTCACACAGACTATATTGTGCCAGTACTAGCTTCTTTCCTTCGCGAAAATGGAATGTTTCACCCGAATAAGAAAGTTCGTTCCCGTTGTGCCTACTTGTTTTCTAGATTTATTAAATGCATCAGGTAAAATATATCAGTTTAATTCAGAGTACAATTTTACATGTAACCAAACACTTTTGATTTACTCAATTAATGTTGTCACGGTTTTTCAGAGGAAATTTAACTCCGGAATTGACTGAAGAAATTTTAAAAGTCGTTCAACCGTTGTTAGCGTTAAGTAAACCAATGAAACCAGAAGAGGATACTCGCCTTTTGTCGGAGGATGACCAACTTTATCTGTTCGAAGTTGTCGGAGTTGTCATCATTTCTGGCGAAAGACAGGAGCAGGTAAATATATTTAGACAGTCTTATCTTATTGCCTTCTCGCGTATAGTATCATAAAGTGGTACGTGGTGCATGCCAATTTAATTGATAACTTTTGTTGAATCTAACAGAAAAAGGCCGACTTCATGAAGCAGATGGTGAACCCTTTGCTAGAGACTACCAGACTATTGATGGATAAAATTTCTAGTGAAAAAGACCCGCTTTTGCAAGAGCCACTAGTTAACATCATGGTGTAAGTTATTGCTTGTCTTATCTCATGTTTATCAGTTGTGAAGATTGATTTCATAATGTTTGGTGTTTAATCCACAGACAAGCAATTGCGGGCACTGGTCGGTTAAGCAAAGCCTTTAGCAACCAGCAGAGTATGAAGGCATGTGGCTGTAACCCTATTTACATTGAAGCCCTTCAAACTTTTCTGCGTTGTTTGGATGTGAGTTTAATGATAAAAAGACCTTTTGAGGTTTTTAGTAGGCAAATTGTGCAATAGTATCAATTCGGTTATACTTTATTTTAGGCACCGTGCAGAGAACATATTGCTCTGGTCCAAAGTGCGGTCCGTCAATATTTGCACCGAATGGTCGTCTGCTTAGAAGAAGAGTTACTACCTTACATTCCCCTAGCATCGGAAGCTTTGCTCAGAAACTGTGACTCCAAGAGCATTCAAGAATACATCCCTTTAATTAATCAAGTCATTTGTAAATTCAAGGTGAGTCTTATTTTTTAGGTTTTCGCTTGCTCCTACTGTATTTTTCATGGAGTTGCGTGCTTGTCATACAAATGGATACACTATAATGCTAATACAGAAGTAGGTAGGCAGTAAAATAAGGATGCGGGTTGCTAACAAAGGCCCGCCGTTTTGTTTGGCCTGGTTTTATGTATTTGATTTGAATTGAACTCTTCATTTTAATTTTTATACATTTTGGATGGATTGAGTGATTCGTCGACATCAAAATTGTGTGCCGTATTGTTAATTAAGTGTACCGTTCGTTTGACGCTTGTATTTGGATTGTTTTGTGTTGTGCCGAGAATTGAGTAGTGTGATTTTGATCATTATATGTAGCTCTCGTGGGTTTTCCAGAAAGAGATTTCTCCGTTCTTGCAACAAATGTTTGCTCCAATGATACGAAACGTGTTCTCCGCCTTGGCTGTCCCAATTGAAACGAATGATGAGCAAGCTCTGCGGGACAAACAAATGCTTCAACGTCAATATTTTCAGTTCATCGCCACCATTGTGGCCAACAATGTGACGGATGTGTTTCAATCTCAGGAGCCTGCTGTCTTGCAACATATGATGCAAAGTGTGATTCAAGGTTCAGTGGATTTCCCTGATCCTGTGGTGAGTTAAAAGTCTCATTTTTATAGTTGAGGCATTATTTTTTATGATTTGTAAGTGTTTTGAATGTATTGGAAAGTTTACTTTATGGTGTTGTTTATATGGTTTCAGTCCCAAAAGTCATGTTTTTCAATTCTCAAGAAGTTTGTGGAACTATGGGCAGATCAAAACACTGGTCCCGAAGGATTTATAGATTTCATGTATAAAAATATTGTTCCAGCCTGCTTTATCGCGCCTACTAAAGAATCTTTTGATATAAATGATGCTCAGACTCAACTAGCGTTAGGAGAGATTTCAAATTGTTTATCCACCGTCTATGAAAAAAGGGTGAGTAAGAGGAAGAAATGTTATTTTTTCGGCATCGGTATGATATTTTATCCTAAATTTTATCCCAATTACACTCCTTAAACATATTTAACACATTGTCATTATATCATTCCATTGTTATCTTACTTCTACTATTATCATTCTTTACACATTTGCTGCTACGCTCCAATTTTATACATCAGTATAATTAATCGATGTAAAATTAAGATTGAGTAGGCTGACGCCATATCAATAAATAAATTCATTCATTCATTCCTAAATTTTATCCTGTTTGAAATTCCAGAAAGATGAGTTCGTGGTTTATCTGCAAAATCATTATTTTCCTTCGATGGACTTGCCCCCACCTAAAATCCATGAGCATATCCAAGCATTACAAGCGGGTCCAAAAATCTACAAAGGCTATTTAAGGGTAAAATATCTGCTCATTTTGTTTTGTTCAAATTTTCATTTGTATTGGTTAATTGATAAGTTTTATAACGAACTGATATTACATGTTTGCAGGCTTTTTTCCAGCAAATGAAATCATAGCAGCTGGAAAAATTATAATTACTAGTACTGAAGGCGACAAATTTATTTAGCTTTACTAATCGATGTACCTATTAGCCAAGGAAACGCTCAACCGTCGTAAACACAATTAACGGAATCGAATCTGCAATGCATTTTAAGAAATATTCTTCTATTTTGCATAATTACATATACCAAATTAACAAAGTTTATATTTATCAATTTATACTAATAGGAATAGCGTATATCAGTTAACTATAGATATTAGCATGATTGCCGGTATTTTTGCAGCCATTTTGCCCTAAAAACTTATACTATTTTGCTTCCTGAGTTTTCTACTTACTACCTCCCATTACTGTCTTCAGGACTATCTGGACTAAAAGTGAAATTTTCTGGATTTTAGTTTGGACAATTATGTGGCTTGTTTCACTGGCAAACAATTAGTCACTTTTTTTTGCAAAACGGAAATGAGACATGTTTTAGCAATTGCTGCTTTTTGGTATTCAAAATTAATCCATCGAATCGAAACAAAAAGAAACTTTGCTTTCTAAGCAGACAGTAAGCGGTAGTTAGTTAAGGTGGTGAACCATTGTTGTTAGTAAACAAGCCGTGATACGTAAACAGCAATTATTATTGCTATTGAAATGAAAATTGTTATATAGATGGCATTTGTACAGGTTGCAAAGCTTTATGAAACTTAAGGCTTTACAGATATTAAGTTCTGGCTGATAATGCTGCTGTGATATTCGAATATTTTTTAAGCTCACTCACAGTCACAGTCAGGGGTATTGCATGCCTTTCCCCCTTGGCATTCGCTCATGAAATCGATTTGGATAGATTAATTATTTTAATTTAGTTATCGGCTGGATTACTATACTAATGCTATTCATAGTGTTTAGAATATATAATTGATTGTTTAGATAGTGCTAGGGATTTTTGTTGTTCAAATGTTTGTCGAACTGCTTTATATTATTATATTTTTGAGTACTTTTGTTGTCTACACGTTACGTTTTTTTTTGTGCCTATATTATTATGTTTTTGAGGAGAAGTAATTTAACCTTGCCTTTTTGTTCTTTGAAAGGGATTGTCGAGTGTTATTTTATAAAGTCTATCTGTGATTTAAGTTCACCCGATGTTGTCAAATAGTAGGTATAATTCCGATTTTTTATGGCATTTGCTATCCTGAATTCGCCTTCCTGATTTGTGAAATAATAAGAAAATCTTCATCGGTCTGTATCTTTATTGCAAATGTGAGTATCCATTTTTCTGTTTGACTATATCTCCATAAAAACTTATTTTTTGCACCATCCATTGCGCCACTTAACAAAACCAACAAAACAGACTGTTTATTTACATCTTGTTATATTGAATTTACAACACTAACAATTGATTTCTCTACATTTACCTTGTTTCTGTTGAATCACATATTTTCGTAACAACCGTCAAAACCAAAAACTTACTCATATCATTCTCGCCAGTATTCGAAGTGCATGTACTATATTAGTTATACTTGGATTGAATCATTTATTTCAGTGACAACATAGCATAACATGAGAACATATTAAGGGTACACCCGATGCCGTGTAAAGTCGTACATTTCTACGTGCGTAAATCTCTCAGCCAATCAGAGCAGACTTCCAACTTCTCCTTACTGATCTGATTGGCTGGGAGATTTACGCACGTAGAAATGTACGACTTTACACGGCATCGGGTGTATCCCTATTCTTTCCGGAATGCAGGTGACTTTACAAAGTTTTTTAAAGTTCCCGATAATATATACATCGGGTACATAATAAGGTCGAGTCGAGAGGAAATTGATAACTATTTTCAAATCCGAGAGTCAACCTGCATATAAATTTAACATGAGAACGAATCCACGTGCGTTGAATGTAAATTAACTTAACAGGCTAACTTTAACTATCTAACTGCATGTATCACAAGATATTATCTTAATTGTATATGGAAATCATGAATTATTGCTTTTAAAAAGTTCTCGGACAGCTTCTATCATCAACATAATCATTACACGAATACGTTACGCACTAATTCGATCTTTAATTATTATCATTTACATATTTCACAGTACTAAATATATTCAAGTTAAACTATAAATGCACATACCCTTTCTTTCGTATGTATCCTACCCTTTTGGCATATGTACATGTTTGTACATTAGATTTTACTACACAGTGAAAGTACCATTCATATCGTAGCACGCTTTTGTTTTAATTTTCCAGATAATTAAGAAAATCTTTTATGATACGTCAGCCATTATTCCATACTGCTGTGGTTTGGTATAATCTCATTCTGCTGCTCCGGAGAAAAACAGGAAAGCCTTGCTTAAAGATACTCCGCATAATTAATCCAATAGATGCAATTGAGAATGCTGAACGTCAAAGGGAATGCCACACGGGCAAAACGGTCCACAGCCAAAGCTCTGGATCTTCGTTCTGCATTTGTGGCGTTACTATTGGCACCAGCTCCTCCGCCACCAGCTACCGAAGGCCTTGCAGATGCTGGAGGAGGGGGTGGTGGCGGCAACTGGTTCCCATGATTCCCTAGCTGCAGTGCTAGCATTCGAGAGCTGTCCTGCGGTGAAAAACATTCAAGATGAAAAACTAATTAGAATGAAAAAGGCACAAAATGGAATTGAATTATATCCACTCAAAAGATAACACGATTTACAAGAATCGATCAAGGACATAATCATAGTATAATTAATGGCATTAATATATTTCTATATAGAATAGGTGAAAGCCAGGTTTTTTCACTATCTCTAATTTATTACGGAGTTAGTGCAGCTTTTTAGCTAGATAGTTAGCTACATAGAAGAGCTTTTGAGCAACCGAATGGAATGGAATCAAGCATGTTATCAAGCATTTCAGTTAGTTAGTTACAGTACGTTGTACGCAGGTGGTGGATTCCCTCTAAAAGTGAGCCGTGTGGACAAATGAAAGATTTTATCTTTCCGTCGTGTATCTGATCCTCCTGTGGAGTATTTGGTGTCTGTAGAATCCCCCAGCACGATGTTTACCAAACAGTATTCCATGAGAGCCAAGAACACGAATCTATACGGAGAAAAAATTGTAAAGTTTTCTTTTGCGAATGTTAAAGAATAAAAATCATAAAAAATTATGATACTAACGTACTTATGTAATAATAGTACTAAAAAATATGCGGATGAATATGAATATTGAATAATCTAAAAGGCCGACATTGGGTAACTGCCTAACTAACTAAACTCACAATGTGCATGCTGACATGAAGAGATCCACAGCCTTCATGTAGGACACGGGTGGAAGTGAGGCTTGGGATTTGGCATGTTGTGTTGAAAGAGTGAGCAGGGAAGTAACTCCCAAAGTGACTCTGGCTGGAGCAGCCTCCGGTTGAATCCAGAAAGACACCCACTTGAGTTCACAAGTTCAATTACGCAGAGCACAAAAAGAGGGAAACAATTGACATAAGTTTGGTGCACCCAGTGAGTACTGCACTTACTTACTGACTCCCAGCTTACATAACAAAGTTATACTCTTATGTATGGGTGGGAGCATATGAGAGGACAGTGACTGCTAGCTACTAAAATAGTTAGTTCTGTAGCTACACGATAATTGCTCCTTGAGAAAATAATTTGTTCAGCGAATCAAAAGAGCGTTATGCTCCACTCATTCATTTTTTATGATTTCGAGAGTAGGGGAAACTTTGTATTCCCAGGTATTATTGTATTTATGGGACTGGGTATTTAGGTTTCTAACTAACAAACTACAGTTGTTCATATTTTAAGCTATGTTTGAGTAATTTTTTCCTGGTTTTGTTTGGAACTGCTGTTATAATTGTACATGTTTTAATGGATGGGGTAAAATAGGACTTACGGACATGACAACAATCAGACAAGTTGGGATGTACGTGTGAAACAAGTAGTAGCCCAATCGACGTTTGAGAACAAAAATTACTTCAATACAAGTGAAATTTCCTGCAATTTCCCGATTAAATGACATCTTATTAAACTCAGGACTAAGTTCACGGTAAGAAAGGTATAAAAAAACTGAAAGAGCAAACCTGTAGAATAAACTTGAGTACAATCGGCTGTCCGATTTCTAACCAACTGAAGTTGGGGCAATTCGATCGAGTCTACAACCAAAGGCGTTACTGGATCCCAGTCGAAAACTAAATCTTCCGTTGTATGGGACACTAATGAATTAACAAACAGTTAGTTAATACACACTCAGTACTCAGAATCCGGATACTTTCGTCAGGGAGGCAGTCAATACATTCATGCATAGTAAATACATGTAATTGCTTTGATTTCATATCCTAAACGAAAAATATACAGAAAATAACACAAAGAACATACAACTTTCCATCTGAAGTTTGCATTCCTGAGTGTCATGAGGGTACAGAGCGAAATTCATTGCACAAGAGAGCGTCAAAGTGAGCCTGAGATTAAAACATGTACGATGATAATTAGAAAACCACAGAAAGTGGACATAAAAAGAAGTAAGCACATTGCATATCGCAAACATATCATGTCATGTCTCACTCACAACCTCCAAAGAAAATTTAAGCTTCGTTTCGTTCGCTACTTAATAATAATAATAGGAAACGAGCCACATCAAACATACATTGCATGTAAAACATATGCATTGTTAGTTAGTAACTTATGTAAGTGGAGAGAGAAAACTCTCAAGTAGGAAAATTTGGAATTCACAAATACATATGTAGGAATCGGATCACACTTTCTTCTCAACTAAAATAGATGCAGTAAAAATGTGAATGTTAGACAAGAGCTCTTTATACAGGGGTAGAAAAAACTCGCGGTAATGTCTATGTATAGAGTAAAAACGAAAGGAAAGTGAAGGCTATGTTAAAGAGCATTGTCAAATTTTTGTAAGGTCATTGTATATGGATAATAGGGAGGAAAAAACAGGACATGAAGATAAAGGGAGCTGGTTGTTTAGTTACATATAGTTAGCTAGACCTTGATAGATTGTAGTGAGTGTATTCAAATAAGTGTGGCTGGCTGTGAGTTAGTGAGACCAATATAAAGCAATGTTAAAGAAGGAAGAACAGTCTCCTGGTCCCATGTAAACCATAGGTAGACATATTTAGATGTTGCTTCCATGTTCATTCTAACTAACTATAACAAACTAAATGTCTATACGTGCGTTCAACACTAGTTTTTTGAGAGTATTCAGTTAGTTAGTACAGGGTTGGTTGGTAGACTCATTAGTTGTTGGTTGGAAGCCACGTTAAATAGAGTGAAAGGATATGGTAGTTAGTTAGGCTTACTCACTTCACCATGTATAAAATCTCCTTGCTCCTGTAAAGCCAAAGATAGTGGTTGGGGACCGTCATGGTTTGGAAAGTTACTTGCTTTGCATTTTTGAAAAAAGAGTCGGGTCTCCACATTTCCTCCAGCCATCCTACTTCCAGCAACCTATATATTGGGAGATGACAGGAAGAGTGAAAAACTTATGGAATCAAATCAGAAAGGAGCTTTCAAATGAACTTGAGAGGAATGCTCACTCACAAAGAACTAAATGATTCGCTTGTTGTAGACGAATCTTGTGATAAGACTTAAAGATGATATGATATTTACTCCAAATAGGGGGAGTGATGAGTATGAGCTATCCTTTATGGTTGGCTAGGGTGCATGTTTGCATACAAGGTTGTATGCAAATAGAAGGAATCAAGGAGTTCTGTCAATAGAGCTCCTACTTTGTGTATAATGGTGAATACAGTCCAATCCTCTTTAGTTTTAGCAGGAGAGAAAACTGGGAAAAGTTAGGGAATCTTTGTTTCTAAATATGAAAGCCGTAAGCTAACTCGACAGGGAGTTTTATATTTTATTGGACTGTTTTTGCCTGGTTGAGTCATGTACAAAGAGAAAGAAGGCTTATGATTTAGAAACCAGTGTACTCTCCACTCTCATGTCATTGGGCCGTATGAATAAAATAAAACAAGCATTTACTAAAGGTGTAAAATTTTACGTCAATGCTTGAAACAATATGCACACAAAAAAAGTTCGGTAGCGTTCACTGCTGCATGACGAATTCTTGTAGATGCTAGCTTAAACAGCCATATACGCATATGTGGAATCTTCAGTCGCCAAGAAGTAAAAGCAAATGACTGAATTTTGTGTTGGTGCTTTGATTCGTAAAAATTTTGCGTGTATAAACTTTGAGGATTATGTTATCACTTCAATTTTTCTTTCGGATAAGCAATTATTGCATTACACTGTTCATAAAATTCCAAACCATTGTATTTTTACATATGTATTTCACTGGAGAAAGTTGCAAAATGAACCATTTATGAGCAATTAGTGAACAAGTGCAAGCTGTCAAGTCACTATAGTGTGTGGCTTGATTATTTTCTAGCAAATACTAGAAGTTGTTTAAGTTTATATCCATATGACTTCCAGCAAATACTTGAACTTTGGTCAGTAAAAGCAGTGTTTTGTAAGGCTCGATACTGTGTTTCCGTCACCTACCATATACTGATTTCATATGTGGGAGCCTTATGAAAATTAGAAAGTGATGGAGAAAGTTTTGCTAAGTTAATTCTCACCTGTATTCAGCTGTCATATTTTCTGGAAGTCGAAGTCGATGATCCAACCATTTTTGACCAAAAAATATGTCAGCAGCGTATGTCTACACATAAAAAACTCCAATTTTAATTAAAAAATATCGAAAACCACAGCTATAGTATCTTTCGGACCAGAAATTTCCAGAAAATATCTAACCATAGAATACTCATCGATAGTATCCAGTCCCATAACCGTAACATGAAAGTTAACTTTAGTTGGACCCCCATCTATTTTAGGTGGTCTCATTTTATCATACAAATGAGGATAAGGGATAATATCAGAAAATTTGAGAGGGATGGACTCCCCAAAAAACATGTCCATATCATCTTTTTTGATCAATGGCCGGGTTGAGCTGGTAGATGGCTGATTCATTGAGCATAATCTAACCAAGAAGTTCAACAATTTTATCAACATACTTCCGTAGCACAGGCGTCCAAATCACGCACAAGAACAATGCGGTATCGAAATGCTAAAAACGGCAAAAAACTTACTGAGCTGCAGATATGATGATCGATGTTTTTAAAATGATCATGATCCACACGAATGGACGAAATCGGGGTGTGTGGAAGCGCCAAGTGGCGCATACATGAAGCATTGTGATCAATATGCACAGATATTGCATGCAAAAGGACAATTAAAACCCTCCAATAATCCCAATCTTTCGAGTCCTCAAAGACTACACTTACGCAAATACAATCTAATATGCTTACAGCATAGATGGCGAAATGTGAAACAATTTATAAAATAAAGCACTTCCAAACTAACTGGTATTGTCCATTTTACGCCAGCCAAAAATGCTTGTACAACTAATCCAGCAGAAGACTAAAAAATGGGATTTGTTGAAGGATTTAATTAGTTAGTATATGTTCCGTATCGCACTTTGTAATAAACACGGGTAGTAAAGAAGATATTTAATCTAGATGAAAAAATCTCTTTGCTCCGCAAGTTTCTGTCCTGTTCGTTTGTTTACACAGTTGTATAGAAAGCGCACTGATTTTAAACTATTTGTTTCACTTTTTTCAATTTCTATTTGCTATCTTGTTTGTTTTATTGTTACTTCACTCACGGAGTCAGTCAGTTTACACCTCAAACCGAAATTTAATTCAGAATCACAGTTTATCACACATTATGCTTACCAACGCTTATTCACTTTCACTGATTTACCATTTCCACCCCAGCAGACCATATCCAAAAATTGATAGATTGACAAAAAAACGTATTATAGAGCTGCTGCTCTTCTATCTTAAATTTCTTCCAACGCCTTGGCAAATTTGGGGGTTACAAACCACAAAAAATGGAATCCAAAATGTAGACTGGGGCAAGTCGAGAGTCGGCAACCCGTAGCTGCATCCTAGCAGTGTGAAACCCAAAGAGCAAATAGTCTTTGTGGAACAAAAGCTCAAGTGTTCACGTTTTCATCATCATCTGATGCCAAGCACACACAATAGCTAAAAGTCAGGGGATTCCAAAAATGTGAATAAAACCTATGTAGCCTTCCATGCTAGATATGTGGCCACATCACTATACTACACACACACACTTTGTGTTTTGCTGTGGTTTGCATATATTCCATTGCGCCTCTACTGTGCATCATATATGAATCCGTATTGACTTGATTTCGTTTTCTCCTCTCACTCAGTTTCGTTTTTAGTTTGCTGTAACTCTGTGCTGCACCAGCGACTGGGAAATGTCCAAATTTCGTCCAAATAACAAAAAAATATTTTAAAAAATGAAATTCATACGAAACCGAAATGGAGTCTTGCTTTAAAATTTCCACAATAGCGGATGTACCGTGTATGCGGTTTTTTTGTTTGTTGTTTGTTTGATTTGGGCGGTGTGTATGATTTTGTCACATGTTAAAAACCAATAGCACAGTTTTAGATATGCTAAGATATGTAATGGCGTTTAAGTTGAGGCTCGGTTGCCGCATCATTTCCTAACACTCATTTTTTTAAATCAAACAATTGGAAGTAAGTGCTAGGGTGTTTGAATTTTGGAGAATGGACGATGTAAAATTTGAGAAGGTTTCTATTGTCTGAGAGTGAAAGTTTGAGTTGTGAAGTCGCAGTCAGTGGGAGAAATGTAAAGAAAATTGTTTTGTTTGTTATTTTAGCTTTGTGTATTGTTTACAAAAACTTGACTGAAAGGTATACAAATGTGAGAGCTGTAGTTTTTGTTACTTGAGTAATCATACATACTGTATGTCATGTCAAGGTTTGTTTCACATTTTTGTCTTAACCTGCAAAATAAAGAGTTGGAGCGGACAACCATTAAAGTCATTGTGCCAGCCATATTATATAGCCAGTCTCATTTTTCTTTGGTTTGTTAGTTAAAATGTGAATTTCCGTTCTTTTCAGGATATATTTACTAACTACTACTGATGAAGTAAAAAAAATATTCGCCATTTTTTTGGTACCATACTTCGTAGCCAATGAATATTTCCCTTTCATATATACACAGTTAGTTAGTTGGAAACTAATGAGAAAATTGCCTCTTTATGAGTGGGTGACCGTTGGGAAAAATAGTTTAGTGTGAGAACATGGAAGCTTTTGAATAGCTTAGGACTGGAAGTGATAGGAAGATTAAAAGAAGAAAATTGCCTGCCACAGCTTTTCATACTTCACAATTTAAGCATACTGTGTCGTGTCCTATGCATTATTTAACTAACTAACTATATTGGTCCACGTAACTGCATTGCTATGTACGAAGGAGGGGAACCCAAGTGGATACATCCTAGTGCACACACAACATATGAAAATGTTCTAGTCAAGTATTGGGACGCCTACATAGTACGGAGGAAGGAGAGGACATATTTGGTTTAAAAAGGATGCTGAGGTAAGGGGAAAATTGGGAAGACCTCTTGAAAAAGTAACGGTTGATGGTTCCATGAAGAAACGCCATCCCTCTGATTCTCTGAGAAAGGAACTCGAGGGTTCCCAGCTTTCCCATTTTTCACTGATGATGAGAACAAGATAACGACTTTTATTCTCTTTTCAAGAAGCTCTTGAAAAAGTTTCAGAAAATCCTAAAACGATAAAATTAGAGAGAACAACTCTTCCCAGTCTCATGTTACCAACATTATATTTTTTCTCAAATTGGTGGTGGTTGCGTGTGCCGGCTACCACAATATATTTAAAATCAATGATTCCTTCATGTGTGCTTTGAATACCGAAAATTTTAGAAGTATTTGATTGCACTTGATACAATAACTAGCATTTGATTCAAGTGAGAGTCAACGAAAATATGCATGAGAAAATTTAACCCAACTATGTGGAGCAAAAAAAGAAGCTTTTGCACAGAATAGAACAAAGAACTATGGTGTTATTTTTTGACCTTTCGTGCATAGATTTCTCATTGATTAGGAACTCAAAATGTAGAATACAGATGCAGATTGCGTCTACATCATCGGCCGCTAGATCATAATTAAAAGCGAGTCAAATCTAGATTGCATAATATAGAAAGTTATCAAGTTATGACGTGAACAATAAAGAGGCAGTGAAAGCTACGCTAACTAACTTAACTATGCTTATAGGACGCTGTAGCTACACTATGAGCAAAATAAATTGCATGAAATTATTTGATGCTGACATTATGAAATGATATGCTTGAAAAAGAACAAAAGTCATTTGATTGCACGACTATTGAGTAGTTTACACCGCTAGCTTGCCAAATATTAGGCAGTTGAATCAATCGATTAGTCCCTATATAGTTTTATGCATCAGCGTTTTCTCTAATATTTTGTCACGGAATCGTAATCCACTTTTCTTTACACGAAGATTTTTTTTACCACATTTGTATTCTAGTCATAGTAAATAAAGCATATGTTATGATCTATAGTCGGCTGGTGAACAATAATTTTCCTCATAAACGTTTCAATCAGCAGATTTTACTTCTCAGCTAGTGTTTTACTTTCACATATGGATACGGCTTATTTCAGATATGGAAGCTTTGTAGAACAGATTTTAACCCTGACATTTAAGTCTGACAAGAACTTTCATCACATCTCCTCATGAAGACTTCAAAGGTATGAACCAAAGTTGTGGGAAATACCGGACTTTTTATTAGAAAATCACGTTATGCTGCATGATTGCAAAAGCATGCTTTCTCCTACGTGGAAGCAGCAGCAATTAATGGAAAATAGAAAGTGGATTAACATGTCCTGAGCACTGTGCTAAATAACACGACGGCATTTCAAGAACTTACTTTAAGTGATTCGGATCCGTACTTCAGCACTTTTGAAATTTAATTATTTGGTTTTTGAACCATAAAAGATACAGGACACAAAGACAAAGCCTTTTTGACAGTGATTATGATTTTATTGGTGGCATTTAAACAATGTGTCGCATTCTGCACCACTAACTACCATAGTAACAGGCTTCTCACTCACTATATTTGCAAACAGTTTACATAATGAACGTATGTTTTGTGCTCGTCATCGTACAACTAGTTGACACATATTTTTTAGAATCCCAATAAAAAAGATCACAAAATGATGGAATAGTATATAAGATAGTATATAATAATGAATGAACGACACAAATCATACAACAATATAGTAATAAACAAGATAAGTATACGAGAACAATACGTAGTAAGTTTGAATAGAAAAATGTACACAAAGTAATATATACCTGACTGCAACTATGCAAACTCCTACAGTAAGACAATTAATAAGACAAGAAAAATCAGGGATAAAAATAGGCAGGTACTTTTCCCAGTCTAAAAAGACTAACACGGGTTGGTTGAAAAAGTACTGCATTGCATAATATTCTTGTCAAGATGAATATAAGAATCCTTCCTTCATTAACTAGTTGATTAGTTAGTTAGTAGGACAACATCTACAAGGGATGACCATGGGAGAAAAATTGGGACAACTCGCAATGTATAGTATCTAGTTACTTGCATGTATTCTGAAAGTTTGACAGTTTTCACAACTATGTGGGAATATTCAGCGTGATGCTTTTCGAACGGGACATAAAATACAAAATGAAATTTACAACATTATCATAGAGAGACAGTTCAGTTCAAGATAGACAATAAATTTACACATCCAGTCATCCTATTAAGTCCTCGGTTATTATATTATGGGTCATCTGGCCAACAAAAAGGAAACCCAAAACTCAAAACGAAAGAAAACTTTTTTGTGCTTATTACTTATCACATTCATGTTTCGATCAACAAATTCCACTGAGCAGTGAAACGCTAATGAAGCAGATTCGTAATCTACACTAGTAGTAGTAGTAGTAGCATGTTAATATGGCTTTTTGCTCCATTTACCTTCCGGTCTACAAATGAGACAACAACATTATCTTTACAAAACTACTCATATATCGACTTGACAGACTACAAAGGATCAGAGGAGTTGAGATTTACTACGGAACAGAAAATACCGATTGGTTAGTATCTAACAATCGTTCACAATTCGACTAGTCTTCGCTGCTGGGTTGTTTGTCGTAGTTAGTAATTATTGATAATTCCTGGAAGATGATTCAACCACTCTGTTTTCAAAACGAGGTTTCAATTTGATCATAGTTTCATGTTTGTGTGTAATTTTAAATTTTAAATAACCACTCGGAAACTCGGAATGCATTCAATTCAATAAACAACGCTAAGTCCAGACAATGGTCTCTTATATGGCGGACATGCCCAATTGAAGTTACCAAGTCATGAATAAAATTTAGTTACAAAGAGCTGAAAGTTCCAGTGTCTTCATACATAAATAAGTAATTATTTTATAGTGATGAAACAACTGCGTAAACGTTGCACGTCTACTAAACACTTTTACAACAAATTACAGCTTCGCTGTGGTTGCTAGCTTCACATAGCTCGGTAAGGGCCTTGAAGTTTTAGATACTGTGGAAAACAGACGCAAAATACAATTTCTGTTAGTTTTGCCGATAGATATGCAAGAAACAGGATTGCGTAATATAAAAATATGAACATATTCCAACCTGAATCACTAACGATGGACCACCAGCCACAACTTCGGGTGGAATCTGAGATAGAGGGCAGTTCTCAATGCTCATTATCTGAAGGTTAGTACACAATGCCAACTCGAAGGGTAAGGAATGTAAGTTATAATTGTCATTGATGTACAGACATTCCAAATTCTCGAGTGTACCGATTTCTTCAGGTAAGCTATTTAGATTATTCTCCCCAACACTCAAGTGCGTTAAGCTCATTAAATGCCTGTAATTTACAAAAGTTATAATGAAAAATTGAACCAGCTTACCACAACGCCGCATAACAGCAGTGTCGAAACTGCTGCAAACAACATGAAAGCAAACTGTTCTAAAATCAACATAATTTACCCTATCGCTCTAGGTAATGAGGTCAGCTGATTGGATTGAACAACCAATCTTTGCAAGTCTCTAAGAAATCCTATTTCATTTGGAAGAGCTTCCAGTTTGTTTTCCTCGACATCGAGTACTCGCAATTTCCGCAAATTACCAATACTAGGAGGCAGTCTCTGTAAACAGGCGGGAGGTCAAAGGTCAATACTGTATTAAAGGATAGTAACCACAAGAATGAATAAGAATTTCAAGTGTAGCAAACCTTGAGTAAGTTGTTAGACAAAATAAGAACTTCTAATGACTGCAAACATTGAACATCATCGGGTATTTTCATGAGCTGATTTGTTCCAAGGTTAAGTTCAACCATGTTTGTCCATGTTCCGACATCTAAACAAAATCGGAAGGATTAAATTTTCAATACGAACTCCCATTCCAGTCACAATCAATAAAAAATACCAACATACCTAATGGAAGAGCAGTAAGAACGTTCTCCTTCATATTTAATTTTGCCAAATTTTTAGCTCTTGAAAATATTCCATATGGGATCTTGTCGATTTGATTGTGCTCCATGTTGATTGAGTACACATTTGTGAACTGAGCAGGTCCACCACTAGGAAATGCACTAAAAGAGTTTCTTGACAAAGTGATACTAGTTAAATTGTTCAAACTAGATAAAAGGCCGTCTGGTAGCTGAGAAATCGAGTTCCCTTCAACATTGAACTCATCCATATGAACACAATTGCTCAATGACTTTGGAACTGTACTCAGACGGTTGTACCTGTGAAGTACAAAGCCAGATACAAACGTTAATGAACGCGTTCATGAACCAGATAGTGTTCGAAAAGAACTACTCAAAATCTACATAGCATCATGAATGAATTCATATTACAAATAAACGGACCTCAACCCTATCCGAGTCAAAGCTTTCAAATTGCCAATGGATTCCGGAATATCAACGAGCTCATTATGCTGGAGATCAAGGGTAGACAGTTGAACACAGTTCCCGATTTCTTGTGGCAAGTGCTCCAAGTGGTTGTGAGAAACATCCAACATGATTAGGTTTACTAGTTTTCCAATTCCAGATGGCAACTCTTTAATCTTATTTTCACGGAGACTAAGCATTGTTAAATTCTAAAGAAAAAATTGAAAAAAATTAAAATTAAAATACAAAATTTTGAAAAAAAGGAGGATATAGTTAATATTTACAAATAATTATTTTTGATTTGCCGATGAAAAAAAAGGTACTTGCTTACCGTTAGATATTTTATATCTTCTCCAACGACTCGAATTCTATTAAATCTGAGAAACAATGTTGTCAAGGTTGTCAACCTGTAAACCACATCTGGAATCTATAAACAAAACAAGGAATTTTTATTTAATTCAATTCTTGAAAAAAAAAACATTGTACTTCAATTATTTATTTTTTTTAAAGGGGAGATAATTTTTTAATCATATATAACAATAGAAATACCTCGCAGAGCTTATTATGCCTCAAGTCCAGAACTTTGATACTTTTCAAATTAGCTAGACTATCAGGAAGACTTGTTAGAGAATTTTCATTAAGTGCCAATGTCTGAAGATTGACTAATGAGCCCATTTCTGTAGGAAGGGTCACCACCTTGTTTCCATACAAATATAATTCGACCAAATGAGTGAGCTCTTTAACTGATGACGGAATATGAGTTATCTGAAAACAAAATAATCGTCCAAATAAGTGTACCGGGTCAAAACTAACTAAGATACTAAAAACGTAGAGTTGAGATAAGTTAAACAGAGTAACAGTGTAAATTCATTATTTAAAAAAAAAATCAAAACAAAATGTTTCCACTACTCACACTAGATTTGCTGAGATCCAGCCTTCGAAGACCCTCATCTTTGCACTTTGAAAATTCTTTTGACACATCTAAATCAGCTTGTATTGGTTTATTCCGTTTCGTTGTTGGTTTAGGTTTATTGGACTCCGGATGCTTCACTGTGACCATTTTGGGACGAGCCGTTTCCCCTGAGGCCAAAGATCCTGAAGACAACTTTTTCTCCTTTAGATGGTCCTTTGCCGAGGCCGAAGACGACTGCTCTCGTTCTGATGAGGACTCAGGCATATCTCCACTCGTTTCTCCTTCAGGTGATCCAGGACTAGGGCTCCCAACTCTGCAATTGTATTCACCAGAGCTGATTACTTTTAGCACACTACAAATCCCCAACCCACACTTTGGAACCCAAGGGCAGAAGCGGCCATGTGTTCTTATGACGGATCTCTATCCAATCCACACTCACCCAGTTAAACTTTCCCCTCGATAATCTGCTAACCTTTCTGCTGCTACACTACTTTCTGAATTTTTCCCTTTACTTGACTTCTTCATTTCACATCCTACATTGGCTCGTCTTCGGTTGGCACCTTTTTGAGATACTCGAGTCTCCCTGTCCTATCCTCTTTTGTGGCCTTGATTAGTCCTCCGACTCATCCACTTTGAACACTCAACATGCAATCTAATTCGAACCTTAGCAGAGAGAAGAAAACACTCATCAAATGAAATAAACAAGCACGTACGCAATTACCGGCATCCCAAACAACTTAACGTTTCCTTGCCAACATTTTTACGCTTGGCTTTGACTTTGATCATTTAGTTTCGCATTTGGCTGCATAATTTTAAAAACCTTGAGATTTGTTTTGTCCACCCCGACCCAAATAATAAACAACAGACAAAACGGCTCGGCTAGTAATGTTATTTTAATTACAAGAAAGAGCTTAAGAAGAAACAAATTCTACCATTTCCCCACTTTCCCCAGATGACACTATTTGGATTGTAGATTCTAAATATTAAAAATATTGGAAATATCTAACAACCGACAATCAGCAGCAGGAGCCGATTCAAACGAGCTAGCTATGACACATAATTGTAGTTTGCGTATCGAGCTGCTCATTAAAACTGATTGGTACAGTAACATATCAATTCCAATTTGTAATGTTTAGGAATCTATACCCTAGGCTATTTTTCTTTACCTTGTAAATGTCTTATCGTATGTCACTCAACAACCAAAACACCTAAGTGCACACACTTCGTAGAACATATAACTATTCTCTTATTCAAAATCACAATGATAATATGGTCATCATCATTATTACTGTGTTGTCTAACAAAGTCTGAACCCAAGTTATTATTTTATAATTTGTGCGAGTTGAGAAGTTAGTGAGCTAATTACTCAGGCAACACAATTTGTTGTCTCTATCATCAACCAACGGAGACTTGACTACGATGGATGCGGTAGTAGGTGAGGTAGTACACGAACTTTCCCTGTAACTGGGAAACTGACTTGCCATCATTATTATTATTATATAATGATTAACAACCATATAATTCTTGGAACCTAAACTAACTAACTAACTAACTGTGTTCAGTTAAATGGTTCTCCTTTAGTTCCAGTGACTGACTGACTGAGTAGTGTAGTTAGTTAAACAGAATATTTTTATTTCGCTCCACCCGCGCACTCAATTACTTGATTACTTGGGACTTGGGACTAGGAGTTGGCTCTGGTGCGGTTGTTTGCACTGTCTGTCTCATCTTCATCTGGCCCCTTCTAATATATAGTCAACTTTTTTTGAACGCCTACCGCATGAATCCTTTCCATCTCATCATATGGGCTAAAGCCATGGTAAAAGTGAGAAAATGTACCTGAGTATTAGTAGGAGCACTAGGAGCATAGAAGTACTTTTGCAAACAGGACTATAGCCCTATCTCCTGGCTTGCTTCTACTAACTTTGTACTAGCAGATAGAGCATTGCCATTACGCCTATTGGATTGCTAACATGCAATAATAACTTTCTGCAATGGAGTATGCAAAAAGCAATATAAAGATGGTTTTAGAGACTAACTGACGAATATTTATTTACGTGTGGACGAGAACAAGACATGGCTATAGTTAGTTAAGTAGTTAAGTTAGTTAGTTGGCATCAATGTATGCTTGCTAGTTTGCTAGAAAGTAATGCATAGAGGTTTTGCATTGACAAATGAACAGGTTCACACATCATGTATGGTTTGCAAATTTAATTCGTATCAATAGTTAACGAAATGATTAATGGAATAGTCCCGTTTATTGTGCTATCATTCATCCTGAATAATGAACAATGCTTGTGCTCATTGGACGGAAAGGAATAAAAAATTAGATAGCGTTTTAGCAACCACTAACAAACTAACTAGCTGGAAATAGGTTGTAATAATATGGGTGTTTGTTTGTGCGAGTCAGTGGTACATAATTTTGACGAATTCTAAAGAAATGTGGACGCGCAAGCAAGAACTTTTTACGATTACTTCGGGCGAGTTGGTAAAAGCGGAATGCTTCTAACTTTTGGATTAATCTTGGGTTGTAGAGCAAGTCACTAGATTTTAATGCATGTTTGACAATTTTCCACCATATATGCAATCATTTTGAGAGAATTAATGAGAAAATCTCAAAAAGCTACGGTTTTATTTATGGAGGCCAGCCATGGTTGACTAGGCATAAGTTATCAACTATAATCTCTATTAGAGTGCAAGGGTTTATATGACGTGTGACGACTGTTTTTCACATTCCGAAAAAACAGTGCCCAACTAGCAAAATGACTTTCTACAGTGTTCATGAATTATCCTCTTGTACGAGTGCTCTCATTTGTATTTGCACTAGTCGATCCTCAGTTCCAATGTTCATACCGTTCATACGTATGTAGAGTCAGTCAGTCACTTGTGAATGCACTGATACACATGCCACTTGTAGGCTATCACAGAGAAGATTCCGAGAAACTAGAGATAGTCATAATTTACGATCCTTTTCTTTCGCCCAACCGTTATGTACAAGGCTTTTACACATTTTCAAATGCTATTTAAAAGGGATTGCCATTTTAAAGCACATATGGGGGCTTATGGGACACAGCAAAAGAATTTAAAATCAGTGTCGCAAAGGGAAACTAACTATGATTCGGATCCTCATGTGAATACACGATGATTTGGATTTTCATGGCATTTATATATAATACGTGTAATTATTAGAATGTTGTGGTTTTGTGTATGATTACATTATTCTGCGAATTCGAAAACAGACTATGTGCTCGGCCAAGCGACCTTTCCAATTTTTTCGTATATACCCGTCTCTCTCATCCGCAGTCAGGTTTAATTAATGTAATTCATGTCTTCTGACGAAACTACATGTTCACACAAAGATAGTTATGGATTTCGGCATGACAACGTATCCCTAGTACCCCAAAAATTTAGTAATGTGGTCTTTTTACCCTTTTTGTATAATTTGGGTCATGGATCACGTTTAGGTTTGATTCTATAAATATTGGATACCGACCGCCTTCTAATTTATGGACTGGACTGAGAGCACCATATTACACTGGATTCAGTTCAACGAATTCAGTATGCGTGTGAAATGGATCGTATTAATTGCTCCGAGTCTCTATTTATTTTATTTTTAGACCACTTGAGTGACGATTTGTCCATCATTATATTTGTTTGTATCATTGTATCCATGCTAGGTTACTTTATGTCTTTTTGGGACATCATTTTCAAAGAAATCTTGCATATGCACGTAAGATATGACCTCAACGTTAGTTTCAAAGTGTTTACAAAAATGGCTCAATGCACTAAAATTTGTACATGCTACTTTTAATAAATTTAGATCAATTCATATTAATTCAATTTATTTGTACACGATGTACTCTTGTTTGAAATAATTTCGTGTAAAACATTTTAAATGTTCTTGTGGTTTGAGAGGAACGATAAATTTGATATGTTTTGCTATATTTTTCCATCCTAAGTTATGCACGTGGCATTACAACACCAAACATTGCAATTGATTTTTAAATCTGTCTTACAAAGGAAACATTTTAGCTCTCCGTCCATCAGCATTAATGTCAAAGACACACAAAGAATGTCTCATATTTCTAAAGCAATAAGCATTTCAAAACAAAGCCCAATAAAGGTCAGACTCCATATGGCAAATGTTACTAAAAGACTAGGTATGTAACCTGATACTATTTCCCTATCAAATATTTATGAAAACTGTAAATCTCCTACTATAGCATCAAATAATCATATCATCACAAAATCATTTATGCAGACAATTGGAGCCAAAGGTCGTAATATTCATTTGTATCGTATGTCTATGCGTCCAATATTTCTATCTATAGTAAGCAAATAGGTACACACAAATATGCAAACAGTGGCAATAAAATGAAAGTATCATCGAACTTTACATGCTCAGTTCCATACTCGTTTTTTATTCCCTTCCTATATAACTCGTTCTAAAGTATGGCGCCATGTAATAGATTTGACTGTCAATAAATTAATACTATGTGCGAAGACAAAGGAAATAGCCATGAAAGGTGACAATTTATCGATCTATGAGGACTTTGGGATCAATCCATACATAGTACTACGAACGAGACTTGTATATATGTACGTGGCAAACTAAATATGAAAAAAGAAGAGTCCTCAAATTCTATGCTGCAATATAATATATATAATCGTAAAGCGAAGCGATGCCATTATGAGCGCATCATTTTGAGAATGTGATGCGGTGGATAGGTATGCGTATGATTAGATAGTCCATTTTGTTAGCTAGTTAGTATAGTAGAGTAAGTTATAGTTAGTAAGTAACTAACCTTTGATTTTTAAAGGATTTAACTACACACAGTCATATTTCCAGTTAACTGGCAACTAATGCCTGGAACTAACTGTACACTACGCACGAGAGGATTAGAAAAGCTCTCATCAGAGAATATGTTGTGTTCTACGAGAAGCATACATTATGTTCATTGTAATGTCTGCGACTCTTTCTAATTGGTGCAGAGCTTGTGCAGGGGGTGCTCTGATTGGTCAGTTTGAAAATTAAACGCGCGTTTCGTATCTTATCTCTGTTAAACAATCACTCAGCCAGTCAGCCATAATTTTTTTAGACTTACGCTGCGCTTCTGTAAACTGAGAGTTTGGTTTGTCTTTATATGCTCTCGCATCGGATACATATTGGTGGACGCGGACTCATAAATGATGTTCAGATTGCAAAAGGTTATTAAAAATGTGCTTTTAAGTATGACTGTGAGCAAAATGTAATCTTCTCAAAGACCAGCTTACGTTTACACATTACATCCCATGATGATGATGAACCCTAGCATTTCAAGTTTTCAGAACCGAAGGTTCACTTTCTCTCCATTTACAAAGGCAACCTGTTGGCCAGTAAAATAAGATAAAGGCAACAAGCCTTTCACTCACTGTCACTTCTCAACTCCCATCCTACATTTAAGGCACTAGGATTCACAGTTTATGCATTGTTTTGTTAGTTAGTCAGTTAGTATTAAGTGTCGCCTGTGTACTTCAACATGACTGAACAGAATGCATTACTTCCATGTGCGGGAATTTCTATACCCGTTCAGAATCAATGAACTGTACTTTTGGATCCACCGTGTTGTCTGATGATATTTGCCGTCCCTGAATATTTAGTCATCATGAAAATTAATTTTCAAATATCTTATTGTCAACTTCGAAACTTCACTCAAAAAGGTTGTCTTTCAGTGTGCTTTGTTGTACGGAAGGATCGAAAATATTGAATACCTCTAGTTAATAAATATAAGATATCTATAGCTTAATTAATTTAATTGGTTGGCTCATATTAATTATGTTTGTAAAATTATGTGCACCCTATTATACTTGCGTTCACATGGACAACACAGTAGGAATTCACTCATTCCCATTATGAAATAAAAGTCAACGGGATGCGGGTAGAGTTTAACTTTTTACATGACTGTTTTAAAACTAACTTACTTATGTGGGCAAATTTGTAAAATAAATTAAACCTCAGCAAAAGGATGTTTGTAAAATTATGTGCACCCTATTATACTTGCGTTCACATGGACAACACAGTAGGAATTCACTCATTCCCATTATGAAATAAAAGTCAACGGGATGCGGGTAGAGTTTAACTTTTTACATGACTGTTTTAAAACTAACTTACTTATGTGGGCAAATTTGTAAAATTAATTAAACCTCAGCAAAAGGATGTAATGATGAAGCCAAATTATAGTTCAATATTAAGTGGTCTGCAGCAACTGTATTTCCAATTGGAAAACATTGCAGTGTGGTTTATATGGCTTCTTTTGGTAAAATGATTTTTTGTGAAACTCCATCGGCCAGATAGTAGATATTAAGCCGGTAATAGTTACAATGTTTTTAGCCCGATACCGGCATTATGCTCGCGTGTCAGTATTTTCTGGTGTTCACACGATAACTTTTGAACGAATCGCAACCGACTGACTTCTTGCACATGTTGAGATTACGGAAAAGTAGGAAAGCGAATCGCAAATAGATATCATCGAAAAATGCCGAAGTTGTTCTTATACGCATAAACGGTGTTCATGTTCAGTGATCAACTTGCAAACGCAAGTTAAAACATCAAAGAATGTAAAATTATTTTGCGCCAATAATAATTTAACAAGAATTAATTCCATTAAAGCGGTTACGTCATTAAAAAGTTACCTTAGCATTTAAAAATCCGATATCCGGTAAAAAAAATCCTTCACATTTGGCAGGGTTCAGGTTGCACTGGTGCTTGTCTGAATATTGCGCATAAATCAGTTTGTTCGTTTAAAACAGAGTATATTAACATAAATTCCAAACTAGAATTTTCAGGTGATTTTCGCTTTCACATGTAGGGCATAGGACGTTCTCCGCTTCTGTGAATTTCATGACTCCACCAATGCTGACTTCGTAAAAAGTATAATTGTAATGAGTGAAATTAGGAAATTTAAATGCGCAACGTGCATTACAGTATACACTTGAAAATATGGATCTCAGATTTCCTAGGAATACAAATACTGTTGTATGCATGTTCAAATAGGTTGAAATCGTAAGAGTCAAAATTTACTCATAAAGCACCCAAAATGGTTGCAAATGATCTCTTCATCTCCGCATTGATTCTGTGTTTTTGCTCGAAACTTTTGGTGATTGGAATTTGTGAAAGTGTTTGAGGTTTTGGGCTCAAATCCTACACGCTCGCTCTTTAACAGCTCCGCCATCAGTTAGTTAGTACTTGGACTTGTGAAAGGCATCACACGCATTTACATGCATGTACGATGTACATACATGAAACCCGGGGATTGTCGGGCAGCTTCGGACCCTTTCAACAAAAACCGACGGATTCGTGTACACTCAATTTGAATTTCAAACTTTTGATAATTTGTTAGTTATCAGATTTCATATAAATTCCCGTGATTATGTTTTTTTGGAAAGTTAGTTAATGACATTATAATTCAATTGGCGTGATCAGTTCTCAATAAATACCAGGTACATAACCAACTAAAGGTTTGTCGTACGCAAAATTGTATTATGCAGAAGCACAATATATTGGTTTCAAGTACTGCAATAACACACAAGTTTTTGAGCATGAAGCTCAAAATACGACAAAAAAATAAATTTGCTTGTGCATTGTGTCACCGAAAGTACAAAACTGAGGGTGGCTTAAATTTACATGTGAAACAGCATGAACCACAGAAATTCTTATTACAGGTATATTCTTGTGTTTGTACGTACCCAATGATTCATATACCTTTTATAACCATCTGTATTATTGATTCAAATGCATGGAAAATCAGATCCCAACAGAAGATTGCAGATAATATTGAAAGTTGTTCATGATTCCGTATGAATGTTTTCTCACTATTCTCACTGTAGTGCAATGAATGCGACTTTATGACATATCAGAAGTCCAACTTGATTCGCCACTCGAATGCAAAACACAATACCCTCGCAGAAAAAAAATACCTCTGCTCTTCATGTGATTTCAAATGCTCTGCAGCTGAGCAACTGAAAAGTCATTTGGTTCGAAAACATACATCCCACGATGACAAACCCTATAAATGCCAACTATGTGATTATTCAACTGTGGAAAAAGCTGCGTTGACCAAACATGGCAGAATTTGCCATACAAATGATCGTCCTTACAATTGTATACAATGCTCATGCAGGTATGCAAGTGTTCTGCTCAATAATCATTGTCCCTGTTTCAAGTATAGATTATATAGATATATGTACACATTAGATAGGCAGAAAAGAATCTAAAAGTCACCAGTCTTGTTTTAAGAGTTGGTTATTTTTACAGCATGCAATCTAAATACATATAAGCAACAAAAGCAAATCAATACCCAAAAATGCTAATGCTGTTCACACAAAATGCGCTGTAGCTAGAAGAAAAATCTCCTAGCGAACTGGAATCGTTAATAACGTGAATTTTTTTTACTTCATCCAGCTACTTTCTGTGAAAACAGTTTTATAGGTTATTGGGTACATATGTAGTGAGTGCGCCCTATGATTTAGCTATTGTTGCTATGTACTAGTATACACACTTGGGTTCTTATATTGTCAGCAAAGTTCAAATGTAACTGCTGACCTTTGGTTAAATTGATGTTGACAATGTGCACAGGTTCCATACAAGCAGTGGATTGGCAAGACACAAACGGTCTCACTTAAAAGTCAAACCGTACCAATGTGAACTTTGTCCTCTCAAGTATGCTGATAAGAAAAGATTGACGCAGCATTTGATGAGGCATAGGAATGAAAAACCGTTTGCATGTGAATCCTGCAACTATGCTACTAACAGGAAAGATAATTTGAAGACTCATGTAAAGCGAAACCATTTGCCACCTAATGATGGGTGGACACTTTTCCCCAGCAATGTAAATAATAACAGTAATAATAGAAATAACAGCTGATAAAAATCTACAGCATTGCGTGGGAGATAATGTTGGAATGCGAGAAATCAGAGGAATTTGCCCGAAAATTGGTACCATTAATTTTATATGTGTTTCAGCTGTAGCCTAAGATGATTTGTGTTAATTTGGTACCGCGTTTTTTCATTTTTACTAGTCAATATTCTAGCTTGTCATTTTTTGAGTTTCTAATCCACATTTTTCACGTTTAGCGACAGTAAAAACTGTTCATTTTCAAACCGAGTCTCGTCGATTAAAATGGTAATAAATGATGTACTCCTTGGCTAAATATCCAGTTTATGATATGGATGGAATGGATTTTTTTCAATTGTCAATTGACATTTATTTATAATAACAAATTTTAATGTTTATCACAACATCATAACATAATTAAGCAACCAGATTCATGACTTTTAAATGGTGAAGGTACTTTTTATGAACGCTCACATGAGCCTTATAAAGGCGTCCTTGTAAGCTTTTCTACCCATAATAAGTTACGAAGATCACGATGTTTATAATTTACAGCCCAAAGAGGAATATGGCATGCGTGCACTATAATCATATTACCGAGTGATGATTACATACAACATTTTTAGAACTTTAACGCAACTCAAAGAACAATTCCTACAGGCAGAAAATAATCTAAAAGTCACCAAAGTTAGTTTAAGAGTTCTGCAGCATGTAATCTAAATACATATAAAGCAACAAAAGCAAATCAAACAACATACAGCATAATCCAAATCGATAATTATGATTTAGGTTAAGATTTAAACAGAAGGTTAAACTATAAAGCCTTCTTGAAATCTCCTCACATTACATTTACCATGCTAAATAAAGAATAACAATTTGTAGAGATGCCAGTGTTTTCAACAGACAGCAACAGCAGTACATCATAGATCAAACGATCATATACAACAACCAGCCAGTAGAGGCAGCATTATATACAAAAGAATGTTATAAAAGTACATTGTAAAAAACTCAATCGGCTGAAAATAAAAGGAATACCACAAAATTGGGATGAAAGTTTAAATTGTGATTAGTGATTATATAAACAGACTAGTTTTGAAAACATCTTCACAGCGAACAAACAAGTTATCACATTGATAAATCACATAGATCATTGGAACCAGTGAGACAACTTTTCACTAACTTGCAAGTTAAATGCATTTTACAATGATGCACCTATTCATTTTTAGCAATCACGGCTTTCTTATAAAACTACACAAATGTTGAAGCGTTGCATCTGACAAGATTCACTACAAAAGCATTAGGATAACTGAGCCGTTTGACATATACTAGTCTCCTTTTTTCTGAAATTTTCTCCACAATAATCCCAAAAGGAAGTTTACTCGCATATAGCAAGCAAAGAGTAAGCTTTTTTTTAAATGGTTACTTTTAGGTAGCGTAAAACATTAGCTTCTTTCAGTCGAAAACTTGAACACAATTGACGTAGCTAAAATAAAGCTTTTCAGTTAAATAATAATCTTTTAAAAATATCCTTGAAGTAAATTAAACATGCATTTTTATCTCTTTTGAGCGTAACATATACCACACACGATTTATACTTGTAATCTCACTTAGAAGGCGCATTGAAACATTGGCGGGTTAAGCTATAGTTTGGCAAATATATTCTTGTAGTAATTCTCAATATACAATACAGAGGACAACTTGACAACTTTTGCTGGCAATATCATTTGTAACAAATTAAACCATCTCTTTTTTTGCACTAAAGGACCATAATTATATACTATTTAGTAAGCACTTGCAGTACTAAATGACAATATATAACGTTGACACTGAACTCAGCTCATGGACTCAGTAATCTAATCTTTCAGAGCTTGTTTACAGCAGCAGACTTGTGTTTTGTGATTTCTTTTCGAGATCGGTTTGTTGCTTGGCTTTCTTTCACGAAGAAAGTCTCCAGTGCTTCCAGGCATAGTAGGGCACCCATTGTGTTGCCATTGTTCAATGCCGCCTTGAGAAAAACATTCCAGTCGGCTTTCCGATAGCTGCAAATAAAGAAAAAAATATGTCATATGATATTTCAATATGTCAGTGATAGGGCCAAACCAATCTTTAAATTTTCCTCTTACTCTGTCCACAATGGCAAGAACCTGCTCCGTTCTGGAACATTTTAACAGGTTATGTCGCACTCCACGAAGAATCGCAACCATTACAAAAACCATGACCATAATGGATTGACCACAGAAAACTTTGTCCCACAATCTGCAAAAGATCCTCTTTTACATGTTGACTACGTTGAAAAAAATTACGTTTGCCCTTTGAATAAACCACTTACTTTTGCAAAAATGTGATGGGCAGCCAGTTTGCAAAGCCACAGTCATACCATTCTTTCATCGGCAAGCACTGCAACAGACTTTTCTTCTCTAAATGTCTATAAGTGAGAAACATAATTCATGTTAGATGCAGCCCAGACGCATACATTATATATCAGAAACTAAATAAAACGTACTTATGAAGCTCAGGATCCTGCCTCAACAACAATTTTCCAGTATAAGTTACTAGGACTGGAAAGTGTACGTGGCAAGCATCAAGTTGCTTACAAAACGCTCTAGTAATCCAGAACAGATCCATTTTATCATCGACGATTTTGCTCAAGGCTTCATAGATATTGATAAAAACGGTAGCCTCTCGAAATCCGACCTGAGAAAGTAGAAAGTAAATTCGTTCCTTGATCAATAAGCACGCACTCATTGGTACTACTTTGATTTAGAATCTCTGGCATACCTGTTGGGCGCAGTCAATCATGAGAAAGTCATCTTGCAGCTTGTGGAGACAAAACAGTTTTTGATACTCGGTTAGAGACACTTTCTCTACCTTTAGCATACTAAAAGTCTTCTCCAGGTCCTCAAATTGTGTCTTGCGAATAACTGACATATGAGGATGCAGTCCAATATAAACAGGTAAAATCTCTTTAAAATTAACAAGAGAATAATTAATTAGTACACTTTAGAGCTAAAGTGCAGTACACCCGCAGTACAAAAAACTGAAACCAGAGGTTCTTGAACTTACCTAGGAGAACTTTCCAGACCAGAAATCGATGGGCAGCTGGCAACGAGGAACGAATGGCATATTCTTTGAGTTTTACTTTGTCCAGAGGACTTTCCTTGATTAGTTGGTCCATCCGAGTTTTCTCCTCAATCATTCGGAAACCCATTTTATCATAATAGTTGGAACGGAAGTTCTTCTCCTCCATGATAAAACCAGGCCTACGTAAATGAAACCATTAGCACTTCAAATAAAACCAACTATAAAAATAGTTCATTTAAGCAAGTAGAGGCACCGAATGAGCAAAGAGCCTTATTGTAGTTATTGTATCTTTGAAGCAAGTAAAAACGTCATATTTTTACCTGATTACGACCTTTTTGGGTTTAGAATGACTTGTTGCTCTCGACATCTTGATATCATTGGCTGGTTTATTCACCCTGAAAACACGAAAAAATGCAATGACATTATTAAATTCTCTAAAAATAGTAGAAAAATGCTTTACACCAATTTCGTTTTATCATTCATACGGAAAAGTTCTATTTGTTTGTTTAAACTTACTGGTCTGCCAGTACTGTTACTAAGTTTCCAGTAGTCATCCCAACGGCCACTGACGAATACCCTCAACTCCAGGAAGGAAAGAAGATTTTGCCAAAATAGCATTCGAAATGGACAGAATAAAGTCAGTCTTCTATACAGCTCGATCTGGAGTCTTGGTCATGACACTTGTTCGATCCTTCTGAAATCCAAAAATCAAACAAACATTCATGCCAATCGAAGCCCCGAATAATGCAAAACAATTTTCCAAAATATGAGAAGAATAATGCTCTAAAAAGTGGACAACTTACTCAACAAGAAACACAACTTAAGCAATGACAATGCTAAGAACATTCGAGGTGTTACAATTCGAGAGTTGCAACGGGCTTGTATAGAAAGATGTAAAATGAAAATATAACGACTTGGTCTTCATTTTTGAACTCACTGGAGGGAGACAAGTTGACTCTTTCTGATGAAATCATAACAAAACTCGAAAAAGTTCATTGCCTCCCCTGGTCATTTCAAATGGAATATAACGTGATACAGGATAGCCCAGCTGATTGGCTTTTACCCTCTCTCTTGTCCAAAAGGACAAGGACATAACATTTCCCTGTTGTACAGTGTACACTACAGCAGTAGTAGTGCCAAATTCAAGTGTTATTGCTCTATAATACACACAGCAAACATAAACAATAAAACAGTAAACATTGCCACTCTTTAATATATTCAGTGTATTCTGTCCTGTCTTACATGAAAAGCCCACAAAACACAACAGATTTTGTCTCTGAAAATTGAACAAATTTGTCACACCACTAGTTTTCAATTCAAAATCATGCATGTGGAGTGTATTTAATGGTCATCAACAAACTACGGATAGTTCATTTTAACTGGATTGGAATTAGAGCGTTATGATGCAAGACACTATATAGCCCAATTTGGAAGACGTGGCTATAAATGAAATCTACAAACTCAACTAACGAACTGCGAGCATCAGAATATCAGAAATGACAATGACATGATCATGAGAGTATTCATCAAAATCGAACGCAAATTTCTACCCTCGATCGAAATTTTTCATGCATCTTGATTCCTGCTCTGAATTCTACTATGCTTGTCTGTTCCTGATGTTCAAAATTTACGACTGTGTCTTCTTTTAGTCAGCATTTCATTTCTAACTATAACTAACTACAGATAACTTATGTTGAAATGTGGATCCATTCCGTTCTAATGTGTTCAAGCCAACTGTTCAACTCCTCCTATGGCGTACGTTTTTCAGCATTCTGTCTAGTTCGTTTATAGTTACTTGGCTTTTGGCTATTATCTTATTCAGTACTTGAGATAGTAATTGGAATCCTTTGAATGAAAAAAATAAGGAAGTGAGAAAATGCTTGTTTTTTTCCATGCAGTGATTTAATATCTAGTATTGGTGGATCTATAAATGTAATGCAATAAGTTTTGTTGCGGTTGACTGCATATGCATATTAAAGTGATCTATTTAAGTTGCATAGGTCAAGTCAATTAAGTATATTATTTGTGTATTCCTGTGATAATTTCTGTATTTAAGAGGCTATCAAATCTTGTAATTATTTTTTTGTTAATTTTGTTTGAGGTGCTATGGAAATATTATCTACGAGGCTGATTTATGTACGCTTGCATATTGAGCGGTTTGTACTTTTCTACTGTTGTAGAATTCTTTTATTGTGGGTCAAAGCTTTATAATTTCAAATTGTGTTTAGTTAGTTACTAGCTCCATGTTTTTATTTTGACATGCAATCTTTCTATAGCTGAAGTTTTTCATGTAATTCATAAAAAAGCAAGAAGAGACTATTTGAAATCATTTTTTTTCCTGCTCGCGCAAGCAAACCTATTTGGTAAAGATAAAAAATTACGCTTACTGACAGCCTATACCTTTTTTTTCGATTGTCATTCAATCTTCAATTGTTACCATACTTGTGATCATGGGCAGCATACAAGTCGTGTGTGGGAATACGTAATCTGCATCTGTAATATAACCATGTGATGTATTGAGGAAATGCAGTTTACTCTTTTTAGCATTCTACATTGTTCAATCACTAAACTGCTTTTCTACTATATAGCTTAATCATCCATCATAAAAATGGATGATTATATTGTTTCAAGAATTGATAGCAAGGTCTGCAGCAGAACAATTAGAATCACCTTGAAAATAAAATTGAGACACAAAATTATAGAAAAACAGCACCTAATGTGGCCAGCATTCACGCCCAACGGCCCAATGTTTTTGTCTTGATGGCAAACGCTGGTTGAGTGCTATGCAAGTTTACAGATATTTCATGTTATGATTTGTGAATTTTTTACCCTTTTCAATTCGGGTTCACATCTTATGAAGTTTGCACAACTTGACATGTGACCTGTTTGCTTAGCCTTGAGTGATCAGTCAAATGGAGGCAGCTCAAAAATGAAATCTTAATAACGTATTTAGTAGCTCTATGCCCATAGTTTGATGATGACTGAAAAACTCTCATGACCCGAACAAGATAGTAAATAATCAATGGGCATGTTTAAATTGTTTAGCAAGTAAGCATGTGCGGTCATGCTTTCTGAACAAACAGTGCAAACTGCAAAAAACTTGTACTTTGGTTGCATACTTTTTAGCATTTACAATCGAAGGGGAAAAAACTTGTGGCAAAGCTTTCCAAGTAGTTCTTAATCATTATTAGTGTCTCAATTAGTGAGCACAAGGGAAATATTTTTTTCAACTTACACTAAAAACTGTCACAAAAAATCTAAAAACGAAAATGGGTGTGGAGTTATTTATGCAACTATTTCGTACTGTAACTCAAACTCACGCAACGTAAAGCATCTTTACTTAACCCTCCCTATAGTAGATGTAGATTAGCTTGCACGACACATTTATATATTGGGGAGAGGCTTGTTCATAAAGAATAGTGATTATTTGATCATTCATGGAATTATAGTGGTGAGTGTACAAATTAATGGTATTTCTAAAGCAGTTTGTCAACATCGTAACCTCGAACTACTACATCCCACAAACTAACTATTGATATCTGTGCTTTATGTACGTCGGCAACCTATAACTAGTGTAGTTTAACTATGTTAGTTAAAAGCCACTAAAAGTGCTCTTTAATTTCTTCATAAATTATAATCATTACTTGACTTCTATCCAAGAAGGAAGGGTTCGGTGGCGTCAATTTTTTTATCCTGTTTTTATCCATGTATTGCATGAACACATTGTATAGTAGTAAACGCTTATAATGGCAAAAAAATGCAACCAAATAGACTAGTGTTTGCCATAACACAACTAAAAAAAATTATGGAAATAATGCTTCAACGAATAAAAGGTATCGATGAACTCAATCATTATTATTATAGTGCTTCACACTGTACTAATAATAGTTTTGATTGCATAGTGCAGTGCATGCTTATAAAACTTTGGATTTGACAATCGGATTGTCAATATAAAAACCAAGGAAAATATATTTGTAGGCTACATTGCTATGAAAGGGATGGTATAATGCCATTTGAAGCATCATCACTCACATCTAACTATAAGATCTACACTCCATAAAAAGTTCAGATCAAACGATGCTGCGATCATAATACAGATAGTAAAACTTAAAACAAAAATAACGTTTGATCTGAAGTTTCGTATAGTATATTCACAATTTAAATGTTTAAAGAAAGCCACAAAACTACGCAAAGGTAAATTTTTACACCAAGTGCTGTACTAGAGCTACAGACTGGACTGAAAATTTAGAGCAACTAATTAATTTTTAAATTTAGAACAGATTTAACACGGTCAAGAGTCTCAGATGAAACACTTGTGCTTTATGTTTTTGAGATCAACTTTTCAAAGCACAAAAATAATTATTTCCAGTGCTAGACAAAAAAACCTAATATTTACATTCCTTATGCTTTACGCAAACTCCTATACTCGTGTTCGAAATAAAATTCTTTTGAACTTTTTGAACTATACAATTCAAGTATTATTTAGCCGAAATATGTCAAAACTCTTTCAATAATTGCAAAATTACCTAATCCCGACGAATGCCGGGATTTCCCGGTATCATTGTTTTTTAAATCTCGAATCCCGGGATTGTCACCTCTACTTGCTAATATATTCCAGAAATCAGGGATGTTCAGGGATTGAATAAAATGAGAAAGTGTTTATGCTTACAACTAATAAGTAAGTTCCAACAATAGAATTGGTCTTATCCTTCAACCTTAGATCTAACTATATACTGCGTACAAGAAAACAAGGTACTAAAAATAGTTGGGGAACGCAAAAACAGGTTTTTTCCGTAAGCCTTTAGTTAATGCATAATATGTAAACAGTTAAAACTAGGAAAACAACCCGAAAGTAATCAATCATATAGCCTTGGAGATTCTATAGGGATTAAGGTACGTCACATCTTTTAGCTCGCAGGGTTACTTCAACTTTCAATCGCCCCTAAAAATAGCTATCGAAGGTCTTGAATCGGGTCATGTTTTTGAAACATGATTTGCAATTCAATAACCATGCAGGAGAAAAACATTGGCTCAAACATGCACACGTAGCATGATTCAATGTCACTATACGTAACGTTGATTTTCTTCTATTTGTCATTACGGTGGGTAATGGATATTAAAGTCGGGTCTGTTTTCCATTTTCTCCACACCTCAAAGCTTTCATCAGGATTGAATAAAAAGTAGTACATAAGTTGATCATAAAGAACGCACAAACAGTGCACTGACTGAACGGCACTCAAATTTTGCATGACAACATTTTATTCATTCTCATGATATGGATTGTAGATATTGAAACTAAAAGGCTTGTTCTGTGTAGTATTATTGACCTTTTGATTTACTTTATAGTTAGTTAGCATTTACATGATTAGGATGATTTACAGACGTCAAATTCTTATGCAATCATGTGAAGGGATTATTCAAAGTCAAATGTAAGGGGTGCACATTCCTGCAGAATGTGGAATTCTTCCCTCCATATTCCTGTCTTCGATACACATGAGCTGTTTACTGTGAAATCCAGAATCAAGAGTTTTAAGTAAGTGAGTAAACTTTGCTCATTGACTCAAAAAATGAAGTTGATGCAGATATATTTCATACGTTTTTTCCTTAAAACTCCTTAGTCAGCACTTTACTATAGCCACTTAAATGCACGAAGTAATGAATTGATTAAAGCGAATCTTGCATACGTTCGGTCTGATCAGTGATTACAGGGGTTGCTTGAAACATTAGTTAGTTGAAATGATTCGAATTGCTTTGTATTGCATACAATTAATGGACTGGTTGGATAGAAGAGCTGCTTAGTGTTTATTAAAACCGAATCAGGAGGTGGACACTTTATAAAAATGTTCCCGAGATGGTAGAAAATCCCCATTTAGTTTGCATGGGGTTTGCCTTCTCTTCTCGGCGACCGAAAATTCGTTTGTAAATATATTTGTTTGTCCGTACCTTCTCACATGCTATTATTCTATATAACTCGGAAATCATTGAATTAGAGCATAAACGAATCCCGTCTGCTTTATCTAGAACTGCATGCATTTCTACGATCATTGATTGCTGTATATCAAATAACATATGATAATTAAAATTATCCAAATGGAAATCTAAATTGGTGAATGTAGTTATTGGATTACCGCACTTAATTAGTGTCGTTTAACTATATAGTTCATACTCTTTAATTATCGGTACCGAAATCGTAGAATGGTTCCCTGACTTAAAATTACAATATGATGAATTGCCAATTGCCATAATTTGCCTATATACGTGAAACGGTGAAACTCACACCTCATTTTATGCATTATATTTGTGGACAGTGCACATTTTTGGAATATTTGATGACGCAGGTTTATTACCACATATTACAAAAGCCGTGTGCTTTTCGACATTCCGAACTAACAATGGAAAATCAAGTTATCACTGGACCACATTTGATTCATAGGACATTCAGGAAACAAAAAAAAACTAAACCTGTCAAAGGATAATTGATTCTTATCTCTGTGACATTCTGGTGATAAAACCATATTGGAGAATTTGATTTCTCACTTTTTTTATCTCCTCGTCTGTGGGCAAAATAGATTACACGAGCACCATATAAGGAGAAATATTTTGTACTTCCTCCCTTTGTACACAAAGTTGATTCCGAAATCACTCACTTTGAAACTGTAGTTTTTATCCCTGGTTTTTTAGTTAGTTCGTGAACAGTGCTAAATAATAAAAGCAGTTGACAAAAACAGACAAAAAATGCCACAATGTATTCACATTATTTATGATAGGTATGAGCCGCAATTGCTCCAATTCTTGATCAGATCACTAATGACTCGTGTATGTATTACATAGTTTTGGATGCGCTTTTATGATCTATGCACAGTGTAATAGCTAACTGTATTCATTCAGTATCTATATTGGCTAACTATACGCATAAATCACAGATTTATTACCACATTTATTGTTGACTCAAAATATGCGGACGAATTACCTCATTGTATTTCCAAGCTAAAAGCATACGTGTTATGTAGTAGTGCATTCGCGCTACGCGCGACTGTCTTTGCTAAGTGCAGCATATTGGTGAGCATTTGTTCATTTTTGGCAAATGAAATGGCTTATTGTGACAGCATAAGATTTTATGACGTTTTTAGTCAAATAAATAAAATCAATTTTTACTACACGTCGTCATTAATTTATTGCGTTGATGCAACGCAATGTTTAAAGTTTTTAAAACACTTCCAACGCAACCGT